>ERZ894177.330-NODE-330-length-33926-cov-22.532_pt1 | contig 33926 bp, 27 predicted proteins | sample MGYA00380277_ERZ894177 | MGnify/ENA primary metagenome ERZ894177 (study PRJEB32331, sample SAMN06328428) | human gut metagenome | biome: human gut microbiome; feature: stool | host: Homo sapiens | collected 2014-06-03 ... | reverse complement strand
TTGTTTGAAAATGTTTTTCCGAGGCGCCGCCTATTTTATGAAAAGATAGTGCAAGCCGAGCGAAAAGAAAAGAACTTGTTCAATTTTCTTTTCCGAGCCGCAGCCTATTTTATTCAACAGATAGTGCAAATCGAGAGCAGAGCATTCAAACTTGTTTTAACTTTTACGCAAAAAACGCGGTTTCTGTTGATGTTTACTTAAAAAAAAGATATAAATTCGCTTGGAAAAATTAAAAAAAACAATTACATTGCGCTCGGAAAATATAAAATGAAAAATTACAATCCAATTATTAATAACCCAAACTTAAAAATTATGAAAAAACTATTATCGAGCGCATTGCTTCTGTTGGCAATCTGTTCATGTAACGAGAATCTTGGACTTGATTTGGAAAATGCGGCTGTGCCGTCAACGAGAGCCTTTGCTGTGGAAACGTTCTCTTTTGATTCAATTACACGTCCGGAAGTGTGGTCAACATATCAGTCGTTGGAGGAAATGCAAAGAGCCTGTCAGGTGCCAGACAGTATATTAGTCACGCTGACGACCGAAGACTTGGTGAAGTTGTGTATGGACTATCCTTTATATGGAATCTATACGGCATACAACAATGAGCAGGACGGTATACGTGTGATTATGGATGGATTCAATGGCTTTGGCGAGTTGAAAAAACGAAAAGATGTGTCAAAGGCGTTGGTTGATTGTTATGAGGCTTTTGATGCAGACAAAATGGTGGCGGTGATGGCTGCAGATGTAGATTTCAATTCGGATTTGAATCCTTTGAAATTAGGGTATCTTGAATTGTTGCTTTCAACTGACGAGATTTCATCAATGCTTGATGCGGAAGACGTTGCCCGATTGGAAAAGGTTCGGATAGAGCAGTTGCGGAAACAAGAGGCGTTGCCGGAATTTTTTGGAGAAAAAATGTTGCATCGCACAAGACGGTTGGGAACAAAGTTTGCTTTGGAAAACGATGCGTCTACGCGATCGAGTGGTTCTGTAATCGTAACTACAAAGTGTGGAAAAGAAGTGCAAGGACTGCTTCGGGAGGAAATGTCGGATTATGAAATGGGATATTGGGATGGCTATTATGACGCAAGTTTTCCGAATGCTGGTAGAGTGACCAGGGCATCTACAACATATAATTGTCATGGCTATGCATGGTGTAAGACTGATGGCGGCATTACTTGTTGGATAAATGCGGATTCTGGCAATTCGAACATTGCGAAATATTGGACAAGCGATTATTATGTGTCAACAACCGAGGCGAATGCTGTTAAGGTGAACTATCCGAATTCTGACCATTCTGCAATAAATCTTGGAAATGGATTGTATGAGTCCAAATGGGGCAGTTGTGCTGTGATGATGCATGCTCCGAATTACGGTCCATATCCTAATATGAATATTCGAAATTATTATCGGCATGATGATATTTATGGGGTGATTGAAAGTGGAAACGGAAGTGGCGAAATAGGAGTTGGCAATGAAACTTCTTATTCGGTCTCTTTTGATAGAAATTTAATTCCTACAGGTAGCAATGTGCAAAAAGAGTGGGTCATAGAAAATGCTAAAGGAGATGATGCTATAGGCAATGAGGCGGATTTTACAGAAGGAGGTGATGGAGTTGCCAGGATATCATTTAATAGAGCAGGTGTATATGATATATATTATAATGTATATCTGAAAAATACAGGACATAAAATTATCAGTTGCTATGTTCAGGCATTGGTGGTTGAATAAACAATAAGCATTATGAAACGGATATGTATATTGCTGTTGTCTGCAGTTTTGGCGGCTACGGCGGTGGGGCAGACTGTGACGGGTCGTGTTGTCGACGATGAGAGCGGAGAGGCTCTGCCTTCGGCAAGCGTCTATGCCAAGTCGTTGGCGAAAGGCACATCAACCGATTCTGATGGACGCTTTGAAATGGCAATCCCGGAAGGGAAGACGGTTGATTTGCGGATAAGCTATGTGGGATATAAAGAGACAACAATACAGATTAAGTCGGGAAGTGCGCCTGTTGAGGTGCGGCTGCAGCGAGGCACGGAGTTGCGTGATGTGCAGGTCTATGGCGCGCGCCATGACTTTGGCGTTAAATCCTCGCAGATGAGCGCACAGGTGCTGACATCGCAGCAGGTGAAGGAGGTGCCGGCATTGTTCGGCGAGATCGACGTGATGAAATCGCTGCAGCGTTTGCCGGGCGTTCAGTCGTCGGGCGACGGCACAGCGGGAATCTTTGTGCGAGGGGGCAATTACGACCAGAATTTGATTACGCTCGATGGCTCGACGCTTTACAATGGAGAGCATCTGAAGGGCTTCGTGTCGGCAATCAATGCCGAGATGGTAGACAATGTGGTGCTTTACAAAGGCGCTTTTCCGGCTCGTTACGGCTCGCGCCTTTCGAGTGTGATCGACATAGGTGTGCGGGAAGGCGACTTTGATGCGTATCATGGTTGCGCATCCATAGGAATGTTGTCGTCGAAGGTGCAGGCTGAGGGTCCGATATGGAAGGGGCATACATCGTTCAATGTGGCAGCTCGCGCCTCATATTTCGGAGCCATAGTGCAGCCATTGCTCAAAAGCGTGTACGACAACAAGAAGGCAATGGAGCCGTATGCCAAGATGAATTTCTATGATGTCAACGCTAAATTGGTGCATCGCTTCTCGGAGAGCGACCGACTGTCGGCTGTGTTCTATTGGGGCAAGGACGTTAGCAACTCTTCTCCTACCGATAGTGAGACCAAATTCGAAAGCAAGAGTGGTGAGATTAGAACTAAAAAAAATGAGACAAAAAACAATTGGGGAAATCTTGTGTCGAGCCTGTATTGGACGCATACAGCCGGCGACAGGTTTCTTGTGAATGTCAATGCGAGTTTCAGTCTGTATGACTATAGACTGGCGCAGAATGTGTCGGGATATTATGAGAGTCGGAAGATGGTACAAATACAGAGGCTGACAGAAGATGTGTCGAAAACACGTTATGATTCGAAGGTGAAGGATGCTTCTATCACTGCCGACTTCAGATTTCGCCCTGTTGCTGCCCACGATTTGCGATGGGGTGTCAAAGGCTCGTTGCAGCAGTTGTCGCCGATAATCCATGCCTATAGTTACAACTATGATTATACGCCGACTAAGGAAACGCGTATGGAAACCGACAGAACAATAGGCAAACGGCAGGACTTGCTGACGGCAAGCGTATATGCCGAGGACGATTGGACTGTGGCTCCGTGGTTGGTGGCAAATGTAGGGTTGCGCTATTCGTTGTTTTCCGTTGAAAACAAGACATACGGCTCGCTTGAACCCCGCGCTTCGGTGCGCTTCCTGCTTACGCCTGCCATGGCGTTGAAACTGTCGTATGCGCGGATGGCTCAGGGCGTGCATCTGTTGAGCAGCAGCAATATCGTGATGCCGTCAGACATTTGGGTGCCTGTGACTGAAAAAATTCCGCTGATGCGCTCCAACCAGTATGCCGGTGGTGTCAACTATGAAATTATGAAAGGTCTTGAGGTGTCGGTTGAGGGCTACTACAAGACGATGGACAATGTGCTGGAATACAACAACGGAGCGTCGTGGCTCAATTGCACAGGCGATTGGCAGAGTCTTGTCAGTCTCGGCAAGGGACGCTCCTACGGAGTGGAGCTGATGGCTCAACGCTCTGTGGGCAACACTACCGGTTGGGTGAGCTACACATGGGCAAAATCGTTGCGCACATTCGACCGCCCGGGGCAGGAACTGAACGGCGGACGCGAGTTTCTTGCTGGCAACGACAAGCGGCATAATTTCAACATCGTTGTGGTGCAGCGATTGGGACAGCATTGGAAACTGTCGGCGTCGTGGACTTATCAGAGCGGCCGCCGCGGTATATTGGCAAACACATCAATGTATGGCGGCGTGCTGCAGGAATGGGATCCGAGTTTCAGACCGGAATCCAACACGCTTAAAGAACAGGAATATATGCAGAATCGTGATGATGCCACACATTGGGCGGAAATGCCGGGAATGTTTACAACTTATCGTGAGCGCAACAATTATAAGCTTCCGGATGTGCACCATCTTGATGTGGGTATAACCTATTCGGTAAACCATCGAGGGTTTGGCGCGAGCGAGGTGAACCTGTCGTTCTATAATCTGTACAACCAAAAGAACATCAACAGCGTTTATATCGGGACAAATAACAAAAAATATGTGCTGAAAGGCATTTGTATGTTCCCGTTTATGCCGTCGTTGACCTACACATTAAAATTCTGACAATATGAAACGGTTAAAATATTTGATTTCAGCGTTGAGCATCGTTGCGGTGGTGCTCACGGGCTGTGAGAAAGAGCTTGGCTTTGACGAGGGCGGAGAGAACCTCAATGTGATAGCGATAAGTATGGTGGCGTCGCCCGACACTACGCTGGAGGCCATCGTGGCGCGCACATACCGCACGGGTGTTGTCGGCACGGAAGGAACGAATGTAGTGGAAACGTTTCTGAAGGCTGCCACGCTGCGGTTTGCCACGGTGACATATTCGGTCAACGGCGCCTCTCCGGTGGAGATGGTCTACGATGCCGAGCATTGCCGTTTCCGCAGCGACTATCGTCCGAAGGCTGGCGATGTGATTGCGGTTTCTGCCTCTGAACAGAATTTTCCGTCGGTATCGGCAAATTTCACTATGCCTACGGTTGCCCCGACAGTCGAGATTGTAAGGACTCGGAAATATCAGCAGGACCATTTGCTTGACCAGCTTGAAACCGGGTATTATGACGGTGGACAGGACACGGTGGTCGACATCTCTCTGAGGATGAAGGGGCTGGAGCCGTCGGGCTATTACCGTCTCAACGTGCGCAGCCTCACGGAGAAGGTTGTCGACGGCAAGACGGTGTATGACACCAATGATTGTTATCATTCCTACGATCCTTTGTTCCAGGATATCCGGCTGTCGAAGCCCCGCAAAGGATGGTATAAGGATTTCAGCAACGTGTTTGCCGGCACAGCTGCCGGTGGCCCAGGATATGAGTGCACGGTGACCACACGTCTGCGCAAAGGCGATGTGGGTAAGCGCATTGTGGAGGTGGAGTTGCAGTCGTTGACCGAGGATTTATACTACTATCTGAAGTCGGTGATGCTCTATCAGGTCTATTTGCAGTTGATTAACGACGCACAGACGGAGGCTGTGCAGATACACAGCAACGTCGACGGCGGATTCGGTATTGCCGGAGGCTTGCTGGGCACAGAGAAGCATGCGGTCGCATTCTGATGTATGTTTAGGATTTTTGGTTATATAATTGAAAAAGCACTTCCGACGCGATGTCAGGAAGTGCTTTCTTTTTGAGTTATGCTTTAGTCAAAGGCTTAAACAAGTCCTTTGCCGTGGCAGTTCTTGTATTTCTTGCCGCTGCCGCATGGACATGGGTCGTTGCGTCCCACTTTCGGCCCTACTTTGATAGGGTCGGTGTGGTGTGGGCCTTGCGGACCGCGTGCTGCTTGACGCTGCTCGTCCTGTCCTGGATACTCCTCCTTGTGGGCGGTGTATTTGCGGTAGTCGTCGCGGCGTTCTGGCGCTGCCACCGGTTCTGCCGTAGGCATCGACGGCGACACTGACGTGTTGCTGTAGCGCGGTGCCGGGATGCGTGGGCTGTTGTCGGTTTCTGTTGCCTCTTCAGCTTGCGCTGGAGCCTGCTGCTCGCGTGGCGGTTGGCTTTGTGCCTGTACAGGAATCTGACCGCGTGTCAGCGAAGCCACGGCTTTTGCATTCATGTTGTCGAGCATTGCGTCAAACATCTTGAACGACTCGATTTTGTAGATTACCAGCGGGTCTTTCTGCTCGTAGCTTGCATTCTGAACCGACTGGCGCAACTGGTCGAGTTCGCGCAGGTGCTCCTTCCATGCCTCGTCGATGCTCATCAGCAAGATTGACTTCTGCCAAGCCTTGGCGATGTTTTTGCAGCCTTCGTTGTACGACTCCTCAAGGTCGACAGTGATTCCAAACACACGCTTGCCGTCGGTGATAGGCACGCGCACAAGACCCTTGCCTCCGTGGTTTTCCACGATGTCGGAAATCACCGGCATGGCAGCCTCTGCCATCTTCTCTGTGCGCTGGTTGAATGTGGCGATTGCCTGGCGGTAGATGGCGTCAACCTGCTTGTCTGTGCTCATCTTCTTATATTCATCTTCAGTGAATGAAGGCTCGAAACCGAATGTGGTAAGCACATCCATGCGCAGATCCTCGTAGTCGCTTTGCGATCCGTAGCGCTTCACGATGTTGCCGGCAGTCTCGTAGAGCATATTCATGATGTCGATGCCGATACGCTCACCCATCAATGCGTGGTGGCGGCGGGAGTAGATCACCTTGCGCTGTGCGTTCATCACGTCGTCATATTCAAGCAGGCGTTTACGGATGCCGAAGTTGTTTTCTTCCACGCGTTTCTGTGCGTTCTCGATTGAACGGGTCACCATGCCGGCCTCGATAGGCTCGCCCTCTTTAAGTCCGAGACGGTCGAGCATCTTGACAACCTTGTCGGTTGCAAACAGACGCATCACGGTGTCTTCAAACGACACGAAGAACACTGAAGAACCCGGGTCGCCCTGACGTCCGGCACGTCCGCGCAGCTGGCGGTCGACGCGGCGTGACTCGTGGCGTTCCGTACCGATGATTGCCAGACCTCCGGCGGCTTTTACTTCTGGAGTCAGTTTGATGTCCGTACCACGACCCGCCATATTGGTTGCGATTGTCACCACGGCTTTCTGTCCGGCGCGTGCCACGATTTCAGCCTCTTTCTGGTGCAACTTGGCGTTGAGCACGTTGTGAGGGATGCGGCGCAGCTGGAGCATGCGGCTCAGCAACTCGGAGATTTCCACAGATGTTGTTCCGACCAACACAGGGCGTCCAGCTTCTACCATCTTCTGGATTTCGTCGATTACGGCGTTGTATTTCTCTTTCTTTGTCTTGTATACGCGGTCGTTCATGTCGATGCGTGCCACCGGACGGTTGGTCGGGATGGTCACGACGTCGAGTTTATAGATGTCCCAGAACTCGCCTGCCTCAGTCTCTGCGGTACCAGTCATACCGGCAAGCTTGTGATACATGCGGAAGTAGTTCTGCAGGGTGATTGTTGCGAAGGTCTGTGTCGCAGCTTCCACTTTCACGCCCTCTTTCGCCTCGATGGCTTGGTGCAGACCGTCGCTGTAGCGGCGGCCTTCCATGATACGTCCTGTCTGCTCGTCGACAATTTTGATTTTTCCGTCGTCGATGACGTATTCGATGTCGCGGTCAAAGAGGGTATAGGCCTTGAGCAGCTGGTTGACAGTGTGCACGCGTTCAGCCTTGATGGCATAGTTCTGTGCATACTGTGATTTCTTCTCGGCCTTCTCCTCGTCGGAGATGTTCTCGTTCTCCAGTTCTGCCAACTGTGTTGTGATGTCGGGCAGGATGAAGAAAGTCGGGTCGTCGGTCTTGCCGGTGAGCACGTCGATACCTTTGTCGGTCAGCTCGATGCTGCGGTTCTTCTCGTCGATTACGAAGTAGAGCGGATCGGTGACGATAGGCATCTGCTTGTTGTTGTCCTGCATGTAGAAAGCCTCGGTCTCGAGCAGGAGAGGCTTGATGCCGTCCTGGCTCAGGTATTTGATGAGCGGACCGTATTTAGGCAGACCCTTGAAGGCGCGGAAGAGCAGCAGTGCGCCTTCCTTGCGCTCATCCTTGTTGTCGGATGCGATTTTCTTCTTGGCATCGGTGAGCAGCGATGTCACAAGGCGGCGTTGCGCGTTGACCACTGTCTCTACGTTCGGCTTGAACTGGTCAAACATCTGGTCGTCGCCTTTGGCAACCGGACCGGAGATGATGAGCGGCGTGCGGGCGTCGTCGATAAGCACTGAGTCGACCTCATCGACGATGGCGAAGTTGTGTGGACGCTGCACGAGGTCGGCAGGCGATGTTGCCATGTTGTCGCGAAGGTAGTCGAAACCGAACTCGTTGTTTGTACCGAATGTGATGTCGGCGTTGTATGCGCGGCGGCGTTCTGGAGAGTTGGGCTCTGTCTTGTCGATGCAGTCAACAGAAAGACCGTGGAACATGTAGAGCGGACCCATCCACTCGGAGTCACGTTTGGCGAGGTAGTCGTTGACGGTGACCATGTGCACGCCGTTTCCTGTCAAGGCGTTGAGAAACACAGGCAGCGTTGCCACAAGTGTCTTTCCCTCACCGGTTGCCATCTCGGCGATTTTGCCTTGATGAAGCACGATGCCGCCGATAAGCTGTACGTCGTAGTGGATCATGTCCCAAGTCACCTCGTTTCCGCCTGCCATCCAGTGGTTGTGGTAGATGGCTTTGCCGTCGTTGATTTCAATGAAGTCTTTGCCTTGGGCGGCGAGTTCGCGGTCGAAATCGGACGCGGTCACTTCGATTGATTCGTTTTGAGCGAAGCGGCGTGCGGTGTCGCGCACGATGGCAAATACCTCAGGAAGATATTTGTTAAGCTCGTCTTCGAGCACTTCAAGGATGTCTTTCTCGATTTTGTCGATTTTCTCCCAGTACGGCTCGCGGTTTTCATACTCCACATTCTCGATTTCAGCCTTGATGTCGGCAATCTCTTTGCGTTTGTCGGCAACGCTGTCTTTGAGTGCTGCGCGGATTTTGGTGATGCGGTCGCGCAACTCGTCGTTGCTCAAATTCTCCAACGTAGGGTAAATCTTGTTGATTTCAGCCACGATTGGTTGAATCTCGCGCAGGTCGCGCTGCGACTTGTTTCCAAAAATTTTTTTCAGGAAATCATTGAATCCCATAATGTATTTTAGTTTTTTGTTTATAATCGTGTTGTTGTGCCTCGGGAAATCCATTGTCGCGCCTGAGGCACACGGCGCTGTAGTGCCGCTTAGTCTTTAAGCGACAACGGCATCATGCGCGCGCCGTTGGGCGAGCGTATTCTGAGGATGCGTGCCACGGTGGGCGCCAGCAGCGCCGCGTCGATTGGCGATGTGATTTTCTGAGGCTTTACGCCCGGCGCAATGATGAATGCCGGCGCGCAGACAGCGTTGATGTTGACTTGTTTCAGCTGTTGCTGGTTGTTGTAGTCGTCGCGCACTTTCCATCCTGGCGCGATTTGCAGAAACACGTCGGCTGTTTCCTGCGACGTGATTGACTTGTGCAGCCGCAGCAGTGTCTCGCTGACAGGATTGTCGAGCACCTCGTCGACGGAGTATGCCTCGTCTACGCCAGCCATACGGCGCAAGAATGCACCCGACACTTTGCGCAGTTCCTCGACTGAAACGTTTTTCTCTTTTGCAAGTTTCTCGTTGAGATAAATTTTCTCGTTGAAGTATCCGTTCACCCAGCTTCCGTTGCCGTAGAGCGCCATAAGGTACATGTTGAGCAGCGACACAGCCTTTTTCGACGAGAATTCGCCTGTCGGGATGTTGAACCGAGGGTCGGTGGCATACATGTCGTCGAAATAGCCTGTCGGCGTCACGAAGATGCAGGCGTTGCCGCCAACGTTTTTCTCAATGGCGGCAAACAGACGCTCAAGCTGATGGTCGAGACGCAGATATTTGTCCTGCAGCTCGATGCGGCTGTCGTTGTCCGACGCATATCCGTAGGGTGCTGCGGTGTATGCGATGTTGAGCATGTCGACCGTGGCGCGTTTGCCCAGAGCCATGTCGTTCAGGCAATTGATGGCCACCGAGGTTATTTCCTCGTTGACGAGAGCCGAACTCTTGAATTTCTCTACGCCGTCGCCGTCCTTGAACGTGTATTTGAAAGGATAGAACGTGCGGTGGAGAGGAATGTCGGGATATTTGTTGATGTCCATGCTCGGACGCCAGGTCAGCGTGTCGAGGCGTGAGCGCAGAGGCATCAGCATGTTGCGGGTCGAGATGGTTGTAGGGTAGTCTTTGTAGAATGTAGACGAAGCCCATTTACCTGTTTTGTCGCTTATCCAGAAAGCGCCGTTGGCAGCGTGTCCTGCCATCAGAATGGCTTGTTGTGCGTCGGGGGCGATGGCGTATACGTCGCCGATGCCGTTGTTGTCCATACGCAGCTCGTCGCTGATGGTCGACACCTTTATCGCCATTGGCGAGAGCGTCTCGTCGGTGGCGTTGCCAATAAATTTAGGGTCGTTGAGAATCAGCGTTACGCGGCGCGCCTCTTCGTTGTAGACTGTGGCGCCGGTGATGCCGTTGACGTTGGGATAAGTGCCGGTGTAGATTACGGCTGTCGACGTCGTCTTGTCGAGCTGTGCCATGTCAAACACCACGTTGTCCAGATGCGCGCCTTCAGCCATGAGGCGTTTGAAGCCTCCGTTGCCAAACTGCGACTGGAGCAGGTCGAGATAGTCGCCGCGAAGTTGGTCGATTGATATGCCCACAATGAGCGTAGGACGCCCCGACGACACCTGCGACAAGGCAGACATCGCCACGAGCGAGAATATCATTGAGGATATCAGTCGGTTTACTTGCTTCTTTTTTCGCATCTCTTATAGTTTACGATATAGCCTGCTGAACGCGCTAACGTGCAAAGCATCAGCGGGAAAAACGCTGCGTTTGCCGTTTGTGGCAAAGCCCGCCACGCGACAAGCAATATCAAAACAAGCGCAAAGTTAAGAAAATGATATGAATATACCCACTTTTTTGCTGATTTTATCCAAATTGTAATTGCCGGGAACAGGCAGAACGGGTTCAGCCAAAAGCCGAGCCAGTTGGGTGAGGTGGCTTCGTGTTCGGAGATGAAGATAAGGAAGAACACGAGGCATCCGGTAAGTCCGGTCAGCGTGAACCACACTGTGTCGAGCCAGCGCATCTGCTTGTGTCGCACCACGCCGAAGGCTGTCGCGCCGGCGATGAGTGCAAATGTCAGCCAGCATATAAACAGGGGCGACAGTAGGAATGGTGTGGGCGGCAGAACGGCGTTCTCGCTGCCTTCCACGAGTGTGCTTGTGCTTTCAACGATGCCCACGCGTTGTCCGGAGGCGGTTTTATAGGTAGCGCCTGCCATCTCCTTCATCAGGATTATTGGGGCAAACATCTGCTGGCGGACGGAAATAGGGTGGTCGATGCCTTGTCCGAGGGCAAGGTCGATGCCGAATTGAAACCACGGGTAGTTGCGGCCGTAGTGCGTCATGATGTCGCGGTAGGTGGCGTCGGGGTGCTCCGACGGCGGATAGGAGAGTCCTCCTACGGCTTGCTCTATGAGGTCGCGCGGCCGCGTGGCGCAGTTGTTGAGCACGTAATTATAGCGATATTCACGGTTTTCGGGCAGGCAAATCCGTTCAAGTTCGTTGAATAGCCATAATGCCTGTTGTTCAGACAGTCGCAGACGTTGTTCCACGACCTTAGAGCCTCTGCCGGCATATTCTGGTGTGAAATATTCCGTGGGGTATCCTCCTACGGCATAGTCGGTCTCGCCTTTGACAAAGCGGTAGATGAAATGAGGCTGGTTGAACGAGAACAGTCCGAAGTTATACACGCGGTCCATCGTCGCGCCGTCGGTGATACGGATGGCTGTGTGTCCGTACAGTTCAAACACCTCCTGTCCGGGAAAGCACGTCAGCAGGCTCACGTCGAGACGTTGCGCCTGTGCCGCCACGGGCATAGCGATGCAGATGATTATTAGAGCCAATAACTTTTTCATAATGCAAAGATAGTGCAAGCCGAGAGGAAAGAAAAGAGCTTGCTCGATTTTCTTTCCCGAGGCGCAGCCTATTTTATGGAAAGATAGTGCAAGGTGAGAGAAGAGCAAAACAAACTTGTTTGATTTTGCTCTTCCGAACCGCCGCCTATCTTATTCAAAGATAGTGCAAGGCAAGAGGAAAGAAACAAACTTGTTTGATTTTGCCCTTCCGAACCGCCGCCTATCTTATTCAAAGATAGTGCAAGGTGAGAGGGAAGAAAAGAGTCCGGTGCAATACCGAACTCTTTCTCAAATCGGATAGTTAATAACCTGTCCAACTTTTTGGGGTCACTTCATCCCACTGTGGAATGTCCCCGCTTTATGCTATGAAAGATGATTCATCACCAATAAGTGAACTCATTTATGTCGGTATATGTCGTACCGTTGATGATGACTTTGTCAGGGTCTCCGCTTGAATCCGTTGTGCCTTTGAGGAAGACATTCTTGTTGAACGCAGAGCCGTCGGAATACCGGCAGTTGATAAATTCAATGATTGAATGCTGCTTCATGCATGACACAGCATAGTCGTAGTCATAGATGGCGTTGCCCTCGGCGTCTTTTCTGTCAGGAGCTGTTGGAAGCCAGCGGTTGTCGGTGGCTGTGGTGTAGCGGCCAAATTCGCAGTCCTTGAACACGCTGCTGCCATAGCAGCGGGCGTATGGATACCATAAATCACCGCAGTCGAATGTGCAATTCTCGAAATAACCGTCGCTTCATCCCGACATCCATCCGCGGAATGTCGTGTTCCGGGCAATAAGTTTTCCGTTTCCGGGCTGATTTGTGCAGAGTTGGAATTTAGGACCGAAATTGCAGTTCTCAAGAATGATGGTTGTGCCTGGATCCATGGCAAACACACCATAAGCTGCTCTGATGGTAAAGTTAGTGTTTCTGACAGTCAGCGTTTTTCCGCCGTTCAGATAAATTCCGCCCCCTACGTATGAGTGCTCATTAGGGTTGATGATGCCGAGTTTCACATTGTCGAGCACCACATTGTCGCTGTTGATTTTGAGATAGCATCCATCGCTGGCGCCGGCGCTGTCGTCGCGGGCGAGCGTGATGTCTTTGAACGTCACGTTGTCGTTGGGTATCTGGTAGCCGTTATTTATCTTCAGCACCGAGTTGGTTCCGCCAGTGATGACTACGCCTTCGGCAATGTTGGCTGGCAGTGCGAGCTGCACGTTGTCGGCGAGCTGCACGTGGCGGTTGTGGTGAGATGCTGCGTCGGCAAGCTCTTCGTCGGTGGCGATGCCGAGTGTGCCGATGAATGCAGGCTCAATCACAACGTTGAAGTCGACGCTGTTGGTGAGCAGCGATCCGTAGATGTTGGTGCGGTAGTTGCGCTGCAGCGGAACGCTCGTGAATGTGCGCTTCATCGGAGTCGTGCCGTTGGTGTAGTCGAGAGTGACGTCGGCTATGGTCTTGTAGTCGGGCACCAGCACGTAGTTCATCGACAGGTAGTTGTAGGCGGAGCCGGCAGGAAACGTTTCGGAGGCGTCGGGAATGTCGGCATAGGAGAAAGTCACGTCGGTGGCGTTGCCTACGACGCTACCCGACGCAAGGTTGATTGCCGAATAGGCTTGCGTTGCAACTTGAGTCTTTGTCACGGTGTAGCCCGATGCCGCGGCGGCAAGGTCGTCTGTGCCGATGTTGAGCTGTGCGTACGGACGGTAGAGTTTTACGGTTTGCTGAAGGTTGCCATTCACGTCGATCTCCGCTTTTGCGAAAAACGCGTCGTCGGCTTCGTTGCTGCACACTGTGGGTGCGAGTGTAGCCACTTGTGTCGTTTCGTCGAATTTCGATTGTGCGCCAACCTCATCTGCGGCAGCCCAGAAGATTACATAATACTTCTTGCCGCTTGCCAGCTGGAGCTGCACGTTTTTTGACAATCCGGTCATTTCTACGGTTTCAGCAGCCTTGCCGTCAAACATTGCCAGGGGCTGCTGTTCTCCTTGTGGATACACGGCATATTTCAGAGACTTGATTTTCGAGGCTTCGCCGAATGCGCGTGTGCCTAATTCTTCTGGTAACTGGACTGTTAGCGATACAAGGTTCTCACCTTCACCCTCGGTGGTGAGCTTAACTTCATCGCTGCACGATAAAAGCAACAAGGGTGTCGCAGCGATGGCAATTAAGGTCTTAAAATTCCCATTCATAATGTATTAGTTTTTTTAAATTTGTTTGGAATGTTTATACTACAAAGATATAAATATTATATTCTAAATCAAAAAAAAATCAGAAAAAAAATTTCATGGAATTGCAAAAAAAATAGAGAACAATCCATGGCGGCGTAAACCGCATTGTTTGATTGCTCTCAAATCTGTCGACGCTTTCCAGAAACAGCCGCCGTTAATATACGCTGAGCAACTCCATGTCGAAGATTAGTGTGGAGCCGCCGGGAATGCCGGGCTGCGACAGTTTGCCGTAAGCCATTTCCGCCGGGATATACACTTCCCATCGGTCGCCTACGTGCATCTGTTGCATCGCGATGCTCCAACCAGTGATTAGGTCGCTGAGCCGTGCTGCAAGCGGAGAACCCCCGCGGCTGCTGTCGAATGTGCGCCCGTTGATTGTGCGTCCGGTGTAGTGTGCGGTGACAACGCTGCGTGCCGACGGCTTGCGTCCGTCTTTGTCGCCCGATGCGATGACTTTGTAGTAGATGCCTTTGGGCAGAGGTTTCACTCCTGCCTCTTGCGCCTTGTCGGCAAGCCATTGCCGGTTTTTCTCGATGTATTCTCTTTTTGCCATAGTCGGTGTTGCTTTATTTGAAAATGTGACGTATTGTTTCCAGCGGTTCGTAGAAAATCATGCGCGGACCTGAAAAGCGCATCACCTCGCGCATCTGTCGGCGCATCGACGGCTTGTAGCAGTGCACTGTGCATCGGCGGCACGACGTTTTGCGCTCTCCGAACGGGCAATGCTCCAGTCGCGACTCGGCATAGGCGAGCAACTGACGGCAGTTGTCGCAAAGCTCGCTGTTGCCTTCCTTCTTGCGGCAGTAGAGGCGCACCATCACGCTGACCACGCGTTTCTCTTTTTCGATTCTTGACATATAATTGACGGTAGGGTGGAAATAAAAAAAGAGTCGCTTGAAAAAGCGACTCTTGCTGTGGGTGTTGACGGATTCGAACCGCCGACCCTCTGCTTGTAAGGCAGATGCTCTGAACCAGCTGAGCTAAACACCCTTGCTTCTCAAAAGCGTTGCAAAGGTATGGCAAATCTTTTAATCCTCCAAATTTTTTGGAGATAATTTTTTGGGCAAAAGTTTGCTCGATGACGTATCTATTGGATAATCAGAATGATAATAAACGAAAAAAAATATGCCGTTACGATGCTTGCAGATTGGTGGAAATATAGTAATTTTGCAGAGTTATTGAAAATATCAATCTTAAAAACAAACATAAATGTCTCTCTCATCACTGACAGCCATATCTCCAATCGACGGCCGTTACCGCGGCAAGGTGGAGATTCTGGAAAAATACTATTCTGAATACGCGTTGATCCGCTATCGCGTAAAAGTTGAAATCGAATATTTTATCGCCCTCTGCAAACTTCCGTTGCCGCAACTTGCGGGCGTTGACCACGCACTCTTCGGAGAGCTGCGCGACATCTACGCCAAATTCTCGGTCGACGACGCGCAGCGCGTGAAGGATATCGAGAGCGTAACCAACCACGACGTGAAAGCGGTGGAATATTTCATAAAGGAGCAGTTCGACCGTCTTGGCTTGGCTCAATATAAGGAGTTCATCCATTTCGGACTCACGTCGCAGGACATCAACAACACTTCGGTGCCGATGCTCATCCGCGACTCTCTCCACGAGGCTTACCTGCCTCTGCTCGATGAGATGGTTGGCTTGCTCAACCAGTATGCCGAGGAGTGGAAAGACATTCCAATGCTTGCCAAAACCCATGGACAGCCTGCGTCGCCGACACGCTTGGGCAAGGAAATCCGTGTGTTTGCCTATCGCTTGGAGAAGCAGATAGAGCTGTTGAAACAGGTGCCGGTGAGCGGCAAGTTTGGCGGCGCTACGGGAAATTTCAACGCCCACCGCGTGGCTTTCCCCGACCGCGACTGGCGTGCGTTTGCCAAGAAATTTCTCAATGAGAGTCTCGGCATCGAGCGTGAGGAGTGGACAACTCAGATTTCAAACTACGACAACCTGGCTGCTCTCTTCGATGCCATGGCGCGCATCAACACGATAATGATCGACCTTGACCGTGACATGTGGCAATATATCTCGATGGAGTATTTCAAACAGAAAATCAAAGCCGGAGAGGTGGGTTCTTCAGCCATGCCTCACAAGGTGAATCCAATCGACTTCGAGAACTCGGAGGGCAACCTCGGTCTGGCCAACGCAATTCTTAACCACCTGGCTGGCAAATTGCCGGTTTCACGCCTGCAGCGCGACTTGACCGACTCCACTGTGCTGCGCAATGTCGGTGTGCCGTTGGCTCACATGATGATAGCGCTTCACAGCACTCTCAAGGGCTTGCACAAGCTGCTGCTCAATGAAGCAGCCATCAGCCGCGACCTCGACAATATGTGGAATGTGGTTGCCGAGGCAATCCAGACCATCCTTCGCCGCGAAGGATATGAGAAGCCTTACGAAACGCTGAAGGCTCTCACCCGAACCAACAGCAAGGTGGACGCCGAAAGCATTGCCAGCTTCATCGACACGCTCAAAGTGAGCGATGCCGTGAAAGAAGAGCTTAAAGCGATTACTCCTCACAACTACACTGGGTTCTAAAGCATTGAAACAGTTGTAGGAAAGCACATAATTAAAAAGAATGTTAAAATTCAGTTTCTGACAAAGCCTTTTTTAATTATGTGCTTTTCCATTTGAAAAAAATGCAGTTACTTTGTCGATGGAATTATAAATTGCAAAATTGATTGAAATCTACAAGTTTTTAAGAATTAAGATTACAAATTAATAGCAAAGATAAAAAAGACGCCGAGAGGCAGTATTTGTATATAAAAAACAATTGAATTTACTATGGAAGAGAACAAAAAGCCGAAAAGAAGACGCATCGGCGAGTCTCAGGAGATGAATGGCGAGTCGGGACACTTTGAGAAGGTTACTTACAATCCGAAAGCTTCGTTTGTGCCTACTGATTCAGCACAGGGTGCGCCTGTGGAAGGTGGAAGCGACGCAGCGCCACGTCAGGACTATCGCAGACCGAACTACAACAATCAGAACAGCTACAACAGTTATGGCAACAACCGCCAGGGTGGTTACAACAACAACCGTCAAGGCGGATACAACAATTATAACAACCGCCAGGGTGGCTACAACAACCGTCAGGGCGGCTACAACAACAACCGCCAGGGAGGTTACAACAACCGCCAAGGTGGCTACAACAATGCCCAGGGTGGATATTCCGACCAGCAGCACGACGGCGGATACAACAATTATGACAACCAGCAGGGCGGCTACAACAACAACCGCCAAGGTGGCTACAACAACAACCGCCAGGGCGGCTACAACAACAACCGTCAGGGCGGCTACAACAACAACCGTCAGGGTGGCTACAACAACAATCGCCAGGGAGGTTACAATAACAACAACCGTCAGGGAGGCTACAACAACAATCGTCCGGGTGCAAGTTTCAACCGCCAGGGCGGACAGCGTTTCACTCCACGTCCAAAACAGATTGTCTACGATGTGCCTGAAGTGGATCCGAACGAGGAAGTACGCTTGAACAAGTTTATGGCGAATGCCGGAATCTGCTCGCGTCGTGAGGCAGACGAGCTGATACAGCAAGGACTTGTGAAGGTGAACGGAAACGTTGTTACCGAACTCGGCTCAAAAATCAAGCGCGACGACGTGGTTGAATACAACGACAAGGTGGTTACGCTCGAAAACAAATGCTATATCCTGCTCAACAAGCCTAAAGACTGTGTCACTACAAGCGACGATCCAGACGGACGTCTCACGGTGATGGACATCGTCAAGAACGCTTGCAAGGAGCGTATCTATCCTGTAGGACGCCTTGACCGCAACACTACTGGCGTGCTTCTGCTCACAAACGACGGCGACTTGGCTTCGAAGCTGACTCACCCGAAATATGTGAAGAAAAAAATCTATCAAGTGTGGACCGACAAAGACATCGCTGAAGACGATATGCAGCAGCTTGCCGACGGCATCGAACTTGAGGACGGACCAATCCACGCAGATGCAATCAGTTACGTCAACGACCACGACAAGAACCAGGCGGGAATCGAAATCCACAGTGGACGCAACCGTATCGTGCGCCGTATGTTTGAGTCGCTCGGATATCGCGTGACTAAACTTGACCGTGTGTATTTCGCTGGCTTGACAAAGAAGAATCTGCCACGCGGACGCTGGCGTTACCTTACTCAGGAAGAAGTGAACTTCTTGAAACAAGGATCTTTTGAATAGAATTTTAAATCATACAAAATGAAACGTACAAAAATTTCAGAAATATGGGCGCCTGAGTTGATTGGCACAGACGTTTGTGTGAAAGGCTGGGTGCGCACGCGCCGCGGCAACAAGCATGTGCAGTTTGTGGCTCTCAACGACGGCTCTACAATAAAGAACCTTCAGATTGTCTTCGATATGGAGAAATTCTCCGACGAGGATCTGAAACCCATCACAACGGGTGCGAGCATCCACGTAGAAGGCAAACTCGTGGAGTCGCAGGGCAAGGGTCAGACTGCCGAGGTACAGGCGGAAACGCTTGAGATATACGGCACTGCCGATCCTGAGACTTATCCTTTACAGAAAAAAGGACACACTCTCGAATTCCTGCGCGAGAAGGCTCATCTGCGTCCGCGCACAAACACTTTCGGCGCGGTGCTCCGCATACGCCACACGTTGGCTTATGCAATTCACAAATTCTTCAACGACCGTGGTTTCTTCTATCTCAACACGCCGCTCATCACATCGAGCGACTGCGAGGGTGCCGGCGCGATGTTTCAAGTGACAACGCTTGACCTCAACGACATCCCTAAGAACGAAGAGGGCAAGGTGGATTATTCTCAGGATTTCTTCGGAAAGCCTGCCAGCCTTACCGTTTCCGGACAGCTTGAGGGCGAGCTTGGAGCAACGGCTCTCGGCGCAATCTATACGTTCGGACCTACGTTCCGCGCCGAGAATTCCAACACTCCGCGCCACTTGTCGGAATTCTGGATGATTGAGCCTGAGGTTGCGTTCAACGACATCAACGACAATATGGAGTTGGCAGAGGATTTCATCAAATATTGCGTAAGCTATGCTCTCGAGCATGCTGCCGATGATATTGAATTCCTTGCAAAGATGTATGACGAGGATCTTGTTGAGCGACTCAAATCGGTTGTCAACACAGAATTTGTACGACTCACTTATACTGAGGGTGTGAAAATCCTTGAGGAGTCGGGACATAAGTTTGAATTCCCTGTTTATTGGGGCGCCGACCTTCAGAGCGAGCATGAGCGTTTCCTCGTAGAGGAACATTTCAAGCGCCCTGTAATCCTTACCGACTATCCGAAGGAAATCAAGGCTTTCTATATGAAGCAGAACGAAGACGGCAAGACTGTGCGTGCCATGGACGTGCTGTTCCCGAAAATCGGAGAGATTATCGGTGGTTCGGAGCGTGAGGAAAGCTATGAGAAGCTGAGCCAGCGCATCGAGGAACTCAACATTCCGATGAAGGATATGTGGTGGTATCTTGACACTCGCCGTTTCGGCACTGTGCCTCACTCTGGTTTCGGACTCGGCTTCGAGCGCCTTGTGCTGTTCGTGACTGGTATGACCAATATCCGCGACGTCATTGCGTTCCCACGCACTCCGGGTAACTGCGAGTTCTAATCGCAAGACATGACAAAATAATTTAGGACTGGTTTGAGGCCGAATGGCTGAAAATCAGTCCTATTTTTTTATAAAACAGACTGAATACTATGGGAAAAAGTGAATTCTTACAAGATTTCAAAGCCTTCGCGATGCGGGGCAACGTGATTGACATGGCTGTCGGTGTGATTATCGGCGGCGCTTTCGGTAAAATTATCTCTTCTGTTGTCGCCGACGTGATTATGCCTCCTCTCGGGCTGCTTGTCGGAGGAGTGAATTTCACAGACCTTAAGCTTGAGTTGAAACCTGCGGAGATGGTCGACGGCGTGATGCAGGATGCCGTGACGCTGAACTATGGAAATTTCTTGCAGACGGCGTTCGACTTTATTATCATTGCCTTGTCGATTTTCTTGTTTGTCAAACTTATCGGCAAACTGATGCGCAAAAAGGAGGAGGAGCCTGCCGCACCTCCGGCTCCAAGCAAGGAAGAGCAGCTGCTCACTGAAATCCGCGATTTGCTGAAGAAGCAGAGCGAGAAATAGGTTATTTAAGTTTTTCTTTCAGAAAACGTCCGGTGTAGCTATCCGGGCATGCCGCGATGTCCTCGGGTGTGCCCGCACACACGATGTGTCCGCCGCCGTTGCCTCCCTCAGGACCCATGTCTATCACGTGGTCGGCACACTTCACCACATCGAGATTGTGCTCGATGATTATGATTGTGTGTCCCTTCTCAATAAGACGGTTGAACGATGCCATCAGAGTGTTGATGTCGTGGAAATGCAGACCCGTGGTAGGCTCGTCGAAGATGAACATCGACGGGCGCTGCTTCTCCTGACTGAGGAAATAAGCCAACTTTATGCGTTGGTTCTCACCGCCCGACAGTGTCGACGACGATTGTCCCATCTTGACGTAGCCCAATCCCACCTGCTGCAGCGGCAACAGGCGTTTCACGATGCGTGTCTCCGTAGTGCCCTTCGACTCGCTGAAAAACTCGATGGCCTGGTTGATGGTCATGTTGAGGATGTCGTAGATGTTCTTGCCGCGGTATTCGATGGCAAGAACCTCCGGCTTGTATCGCTTGCCGTGGCACGATTCGCATTGCAGCGTGATGTCTGCCATAAACTGCATCTCGATGGTGATTGTGCCTTCGCCCTTGCATTCCTCGCAGCGTCCGCCATCGGCGTTGTAGGAGAAATATCCGGCGTCGAAGCCCATTTGTTTCGCGCCCTGCTGCTCGGCAAATAGCCTGCGGATTTCGTCGAAAGCCTTAAGATAGGTCGCCGCATTGCTGCGCGAAGATTTCCCGATGGGGTTCTGGTCTACAAATTCCACGCTGTTGATGAGCGACAGGTCGCCGCGCAGATCGGTGTATGACCCTGTGTTCTCGCAAGCCTCGCCGAAGTGGCGCAGCAGCGCGTTGTAGAGGATGTCGCGCACGAGAGTCGACTTTCCAGAGCCGCTCACGCCGGTCACCACGGTCATCACCTGCAGCGGGAAGCGCACGTCGATGCCCTTGATGTTGTTTTGCGCCGCACCGATAATCTCGATGTAGTTGTGAGTGCGCCGGCGCAGCTTGGGCAGAGGTATTTGCATCTCGCCGGTTAGATATTTTGCCGTCAGGCTGTCGGTGGCTTTGTCGAGCTTGTCGACAGGCCCTTGATACACCACATTGCCGCCTCCGCGTCCAGCCAAAGGTCCGATGTCGATAATCCAGTCGGCGGCACGCATGATTTCCTCGTCGTGCTCCACAACGACCACCGTGTTTCCCAGCTGCTGCAGGCGGCGCAACACGCGGATAAGCCGTTCGGTGTCGCGTGAGTGCAGTCCGATGCTCGGTTCGTCGAGGATGTAGAGCGACCCTACAAGGCTGCTTCCCAATGAAGTGGCGAGGTTGATGCGCTGGCTTTCGCCGCCCGACAACGATGACGACAGGCGGTCGAGCGTCAGATATTCCAGTCCCACATCGCAAAGATATCCTATGCGGGTGCGAATCTCCGTGAGCAAGCGTTTGGCGATGCGTGCGTCGGAGTCGTCAAGGCTTAAGGTGTCAAACCATTGGCGCACGTCGCTTACCGGCATCCGCACGATGTCGGCTATCGTTTTGCCGGCAATTTTCACGTATAGAGCCTCGTGCCGCAGACGGCTTCCGTGGCATTCGGGGCACGCTGCCTTTCCGCGGTAGCGCGCCATCATCACTCGGTATTGTATCTTGTATTGGTTGTCTTTCACCATATCGAAGAAGCTGTCGATGCCGTAGATTCCCGGCGCACCGTGCCACAGTAGCGCGCGCTCCTCGTCGGATAGTTGGTAATACGGGCGATGCACGTGGAAACCGCGTTTGGCGGCGGCGATGATAAACGCACGCTTCCATTCGCTCATTTTCTCTCCACGCCAGCACACGACGGCGTCGTCGTAGACCGACAGCGCCTTGTTGGGGATAACAAGGTTCTCGTCAATGCCGAGCACACGTCCGAATCCCTCGCAGGTGGGGCATGCGCCGTAAGGGTTGTTGAAGTTGAACAGCTGGTCGGTTGGCTCGATAAACTCGATGCCGTCCTCCTCGAATCGTTTTGAGAAAGCCGCGGCCGCGATGCCGTCGGGCGTCCATGCGAGCAGACGGCATTGTCCGTCGCCTTCGTAGAACGCCGTTTCCACAGAGTCGGTAAGGCGGCTTATGGTGTCGGCGTCGGAAGAGACGGTCAGACGGTCGATTAGCAGGTTGCAGTTCGTGTCGCAGTCTTTGGCATCGTCAATCTGTAGAAATTCGCCGTTGCGCTCAATGCGTGAAAAGCCTTCCTTTTTGTAGATGTCGAGCTGCTCCTCGATGGTTCGTCCAGATGGCAGGACGATGGGTGCGACGATGGCGATGCGTGTGCCGTCGGCATAGTTTTTCATGCATTCAACAACATCATCCACCGTGTTTTTCTTCACCAAGTTGCCCGATACGGGCGAGAACGTCTTGCCGATACGAGCAAACAGCAGCCGCAGATAGTCGTAGATTTCCGATGCTGTTCCCACCGTGCTTCGCGGGTTGCGCGTCGACACTTTCTGCTCGATGGCGATGGCAGGCGGCAATCCTTTAATGAAGTCGCATTCAGGCTTCTGCATACGGCCGAGAAACTGCCGGGCATACGATGACATGCTCTCCACGTAACGCCGTTGTCCTTCGGCATAAAGCGTGTCGAACGCCAACGACGATTTGCCGGAGCCGGAAAGTCCGGTGATAACGATGAATTTGCCGCGAGGAATCTCCAAATCTATGTTTTTCAGATTGTTGACCCTTGCGCCTTTTATGATGATATTGTTGTTCGCCATACGTTAATTTTTCAATTTGTCGAAGTCTATTCCCGAAGGCGACTGGAACGCTCTCAAGCCGAACTTGCCGAGCGAGGCGTAAGCCGTCTCTACAATTTCCGCCTTGAAGTGCTCAAAATCGACCCATTGCGTGCATGAAGTGAAGCAGTAAAGCTCCACTGGCAGTCCGCAAGCCGACACTGGCTGTTGGCGCACCATCAGGTGCGGCTGCGGGTTGGTGAGTGGATTTGAGCGCATGCGGTGCTCCATATAGAATCGGAAAAAGAATAGGTTTGTCACATCGGTGCCGTATGTCGGGCAGTCGGGAATCATTGTCGCCAGGCGTTCAGCCTCGTCGGCAGAGCACTTGTGCACCGAAGTTATGTCGATATAGACAAGTTCGCGCATCCGGCGTCCGCCTTCGTCCCACATGTTGCGGAAGTTCTGAAACGACTCTGTAATCAGCGCATGTGTGGGGATGGTTGTGACCGAATTGTCCCAATTCTGCACTTTCACGAAATTGAGAGTCACGGCGGTTACCAGGCCGTTGGCGCCGCGCTTTTCGAGAATCATCCAGTCGCCCGGCCGCAGGATGTCGTAGTAGTTGATTTGTATGCCTGCCACAAGTCCCATTATCGAGTCCTTGAACACCAGCATGAGCACGGCTGCCGAGGCACCGAGTCCGGCAAGGATGGTGCTTGGCTCACGGTTGAGCAATATGCTGACAGCAAGGATTATGCCCACGCATACCACAAGAATCTTGAATGTCTGGTATATACCAGTCAGCGGACGTTTTCTCAGCAGCTCGGATTCAGAGCTGATAATCTGGAACGAAGAGATGAACGCGCATACCAGTCGTGTGGATATTGCGACGATGAGCAGCAGAAACGCTTTGTCGATGACGGTGACGGTCATCGGATGGTCGCTGAACAGCATTGGCACAAACATATAGGCGAGCAGTGCCGGGAGCAGGTATGCCGCCAGGTTGAGCACGCGGCTGTTGAACAGATGGTCGTCCCATGTTGCATCGGTCTTTTCCGTGAACCGTTTGACAAGAGGAAATACTATCTTCTTGAGCAGAAAGTATGCCAGCAGACAGATTGCGGCTATGATGCCTATGCCAAGCAGTCTGTCGGCGGAGGATAGGTTGGCAGGGTGGTCGGAAAAACCGACGATGTCATAGAAAGACAACATGGCTTGCTATTTCTTTTTTTCTTCCGGAGCGAACTCGTTTTTGTAGTCGATTGCCACGCGCGGGCGAAGCAATGCGCGGACAACGAGAACCACGCCGGCAATGATGAACGGAAGGCTTAGAAGCTGTCCCATGTTGAGGAGCATTCCCACTTCGAAACTTTCCTGTGGGTTCTTGACAAACTCGATGAGGAAGCGGCATAAGAAAAGAACTACGAAAAACACTCCGGTAATCAGTCCGCGGCGTTCCTCTGAGTTGCGCTTCCAGTACATCCACATCAGCAGTCCGAACAGTGCGAAGTAGCAAAGAGCCTCATAAATCTGCGTAGGGTGGCAAGCCACCTTGTAACCGTATTCGGCACACATGTTCTGCCATTCCAGAGAGTCGACAAAATAGAATCCCCACGGAAGCGTGGTGACATGTCCGAAAATCTCGGAGTTGAAAAGATTGCCCAGACGGATAAGTCCGCCAACGAGAGCCACAGGCACCACAAGACGGTCGAGAGTCCACAGCGGCGAGCGCTTGGTGACGAAATAGGAGTAGAGGCAGATGCCGATAAGGATGCCTATAGCCCCGCCGTGGCTTGCAAGTCCGCCTTCCCAGACTTTGAGTATCTCGGAAGGGTGCTGCGAGTAGTAGTCCCACGCGTAGAAGAACACGTGTCCGAGGCGTGCGCCCACGATGGTGCAGATCACCACAATCACGAAAATCGAATCCACCCAGCTGCTGTGCTCTCCCTCGTGCTTGAACATTTTCGACAGAATCCAAGCGCCGAGGATAAAGCCGATGGCAAACATCAGTCCGTACCAGCGGATGGTGATTGGCGATGAAATCAAGTCGGGGTTGCAGTCCCACGTTATAAAGTTAAGAATTTGTGCAGTCATATCGTTGAATTTTTACTGTTCAGAAATCAGGCCGTAAAGTTACGCAATTCTGCGCTAACAGCCAACATTATTTTCTTTTGAGCAGACGCGGGAAGAGACGCCGGAAGCGTGTCAGCGGCACCGAAAGACTTCCTCCGGCGATCACCAGGGTCACAGCCACGATTATGAGCACCAGTCCGACGCTTTGCCGTGCCGACATTGTCTCTCCGAAAATCATGATGCCGAAGAATATTGCGGTGACTGGCTCCAGCGCGCCGAGAATTGCGGTTGGGGTGGAGCCGATGCTCTGGATTGCGGCGGTGGTGCACAGGAAGGATATCGCCGTGGGAAATACGGCAAGACCCAGCACGTTGCCCCACATATACCAGTGCGACGGCATCGTTATCTGTCCAATCCACAGCAGTCTGATTATGAACACAGAGAGCCCGAACACGAGAACGTAGAGCGTGATTTTCAGTGTAGGCTCGTCCTTGATGGCTTTCACGCGGTTTACGCCAACGAGATAGATGGCATAGGAGAGCGACGAGAAAAACACGATGATTGAGCCCACAAGGCTTATTGTCGACCCGTCCTCGTTTTTGTAGAGCAGGGCGATGCCGAGCAGTGCCGAGAGCATGCACACTACGGTTGCCGCCCTGAGCCGCTCATGAAATATTACAGCCATTATCAGAGCCACCAGAATGGGGTATATGAATAGCAGCGTGGAGGCGATGCTCGCTCCCATGTAGCCGTAGCTGAGAAACAACGTGAGCGACGACAGCGCTATCATCACGCCGAAAAACAGCAGCGGAGCCACCTCGCAACGCTTTATCGCCAGGCTGCGTCCACGTGCCTTGAGCATTATCGCAAGGAGCGGAATGGCGAAAAGATAGCGGAAAAACAGCACGGAGTCAGAGTCCATGCCGTCGTCGTAGAGTGGTAGCGCGAACAGTGGGTTCATGCCGTATGTGGCTGCAGCCACTGCTCCGAGAAAATAGCCTTTAGCTTTGCCTGTCATGTCGAATGTTTTTATGTATGATGAATTAATGTCGTGCCATGCGGCATAGTATGGGTTTCTGCCATTTTTGTTTACTGTTGAAATAATCGGATACTACATATCCTCAATTGAGGTGCAAAGATAGCAATTCGCATAAAAAAATGAAAATTCAGGTGAAAAAGCGGGACTAAATGTGTTGCCCATTGCAAAGATTTCGTAACTTTGCAATGAAAGAACGGCAACAATGAAGCAGACGAACCAACATACAGTCTTATTCCAGCGGTACTTCCGGCAAGCGGACACCGCGGCGTTGTCGTCGACGATATAAGCCAGTCAGCACGATTTGTGTGGATTGGCTATTTTTTTATTCGGATATTAACTTATTCAATAAGACGAAGATATATATATGGAAAACGAAAGTCTTGTATCGATTTCCGACTTCTCAAAGCAGGAGATGCTGGATTTGCTCGAGGATATGAAATATTTTGAGGCAAACCCTAACCGGAAACTTCTTGAGGGCAAAGTCGTGGCGACTCTGTTTTTTGAGCCGTCGACACGCACCCGCCTGAGTTTTGAAACCGCAGTGAACCGTCTTGGCGGACGGGTGATTGGATTCTCCGATGCGGCAACGTCGAGCTCGTCGAAGGGCGAGACGCTAAAGGACACAATCATGATGGTCAACAACTATGTCGACCTGATAATAATGCGCCACTATCTTGAGGGCGCGGCGCGCTATGCGTCGGAGGTGTCGCGTGTGCCGGTCATCAATGCCGGTGACGGTGCCAACCAGCATCCGTCGCAGACAATGCTCGACCTTTACTCTATCTATAAGACTCAGGGCACGCTGCGCGACTTGACAATCACCATGGTGGGCGACTTGAAATATGGCCGCACGGTGCATTCATTGCTGATGGCAATGTCGTATTTCAACCCTACGTTCAATTTCGTGGCGTGCAACGAGCTGCAAATGCCACAGGAATACAAGGACTTCTGCAATGAGCACGGCATCCGTTACCGCGAGACTCACGAGTTCTCGCCGGACGTGATCAATGAGAGCGACATCATTTATATGACGCGCGTGCAGCGCGAGCGTTTCTCCGACCTTGAGGAATATGAGCGTGTGAAGAATCTATACAATCTCCACAATTCGATGCTCGACGACAGCAAGCCAACGGTGCGCATCCTGCATCCGCTGCCACGTGTCGGCGAGATTTCGCAGGATGTCGACGACAATCCGAAAGCCTACTATTTCCAGCAGGCGCAGAACGGACTCTATGCCCGTCAGGCAATCATTTGCAAAGTTTTAGGTATTAACGTAAAGGAACTCAGAGAAAATGAACGATAACAGCAAACTCGCCGTCGCCGCTTTGCAGAATGGCACGGTGATTGACCATATTCCGTCCCACCTCGTTTTCAAGGTGGTGCGTCTGCTTGATTTGGAAAATGTGGAGGGCAGTGTCACAATCGGCTATAACCTCGACAGCAAGAAACTCGGCAAAAAAGGCATCTTGAAAGTGTCGGGCGTGACTTTTCCTGAAGAGACGCTCAACCGCCTGGCTTTGGTTGCGCCAAACGTCAACGTGAACATCATCGAGGACTACAAAGTGGTGAAAAAGTTCAAGGTGACGCTTGCCGACGACATTGTCGACATCGTGCGTTGCACCAATCCCAAGTGTATCACCAACAACGAGCCGATGCGCACGTATTTCAACGTCATCGACAAGGACAATGTGACGCTGAAATGCCGCTACTGCGAGCGGATGATTGAAAAGGAGGATATAGAACTGAAGTAAGGGCTAATGGCAAAGAAAGTGTGGCGTCCGGGCACGATGATTTATCCGCTTCCGGCTATTCTTGTGGGGTGTGGCAACGCCCCGGAAAACTATAACCTGATAACCGTGGCGTGGGTTGGCACGATATGTTCCGACCCTGCCATGTGCTATGTGTCGGTGCGCAAGGAACGCCATAGCTACGCATTGCTGAAGGAAAACATGGAGTTTACGCTCAATCTCACAAACCGCGACATGGCGCGTGCCGCCGACTGGTGTGGAGTGAGGTCGGGCAGGGACTACGACAAGTTTGCGGAAACGGGGCTCACTCCGCGCCGCGGCATGATGGTGCAGGCTCCATATATTGAGGAGGCGCCGCTGTCTATCGAGTGCCGCGTGAAGGAGATAATCCCGTTGGGCAGCCACGACATGTTTATATCTGAAGTGCTTTGCACGCTTGCTGACGAGCGTTTCATCAATCCGGAAACCGGAGCGTTCGACATGCAGGCAGCCGACCTTATCGCCTATGCCCACGGCAACTATTACGGACTTGGCGACAAGATAGGCAAGTTTGGCTGGTCGGTGCAGAAAAAGAAATAATTATAAAACTTATTATATAAGACCAATATGAAAAGAGACGATTTGATTTTCGACATCATCGAGCGCGAACATCAGCGCCAGAAGAAAGGCATAGAGTTGATTGCCTCTGAAAACTTTGTCAGCGACCAAGTGATGCGCGCCATGGGGTCGTGCCTCACAAACAAGTATGCAGAAGGCTATCCCGGCCACCGCTACTATGGCGGGTGTCAGGTGGTCGATGAGGCGGAAACGCTTGCCATCGAGCGTGTGAAGGAAATCTTCGGCGCCGAGTATGCCAACGTGCAGCCGCATTCTGGCGCACAGGCAAATATGGCTGTGTTTATGGCAACGATGAAACCAGGCGACAAATTCCTCGGATTGAACTTGTCGCACGGCGGTCACCTCAGTCATGGTTCACCTGTGAATTTCTCAGGCTTGGTTTTCCATGCCCTTGAGTATGGTGTGAAGGAAGACACGGGTTTGGTCGACTACGACATGATGGAGGAAGTGGCTCTCCGCGAGCGTCCGAAACTGATTATCGGAGGCGCGAGCGCATATTCACGCGAGTGGGACTATGCCCGTATGCGTAAGATTGCCGATGAAATAGGCGCGTTGTTGATGATCGACATGGCTCACCCTGCCGGACTTATCGCTGCCGGACTGCTCGACAATCCGTTGAAATATGCGCATATCGTGACATCGACTACCCATAAGACTCTCCGCGGTCCGCGCGGCGGCTTGATTCTGCTCGGCAAGGATTTCGAGAATCCATGGGGCAAAACGACACCTAAGGGCGTTGTGAAGAAGATGTCGGCAATTCTCGACTCTGCGGTGTTCCCTGGTGTTCAGGGCGGTCCGCTTGAGCATGTGATTGCTGCCAAGGCTGTGGCTTTCGGCGAGGCTTTGCAGCCGGAATACAAAGACTATCAGAAGCAGGTGAAGAAGAATGCCAAGGCTATGGCGGAGGCTATGATTGCAAAGGGCTACAAGATTGTGAGCGGCGGCACAGACAACCACTGCATCCTTGTGGATTTGCGCACCCGTTTCCCGGAACTCACCGGCAAGGTGGCAGAGAAGGTGCTCGTTGACGCCGACATCACTGCCAACAAGAATATGGTGCCGTTCGACAGCCGCTCTCCGTTCCAAACGTCGGGTGTGCGTCTCGGCACGGCTGCAATCACTACACGTGGCGTGAAGGAAGACCTCATGGGCGACATCGTTGAGATGATTGACACGGTGCTCAGCCACAACGAGGATGAGGCGGTTATCCGCTCTGTGCGCGATAAGGTTAACGCCATGATGGCAGACTATCCGATGTTTGCATATTAATCAGTATATATAGGTATAATAAAAGCAATCCCGGAGACGATGGTTTCCGGGATTGCTTTTATTATTTGTGCTTGGTTGGAGGTCAGTGGACAGGAACAATTGTCAGCTCTATGCCCATCTCCTCGATGGCGTGTGCCGTTGACGGAGAGATGTGCGAGTCGGTGATGATGTGGTCTACGTCTTTTGTGTCGACGATCTTGCTGAAGCCGCGGCGTCCGAATTTGGATGAGTCGGCGAGCACGATGGTCTTCTGCGCGGTTTGTATCATAACGCGGTTGAGGCTTGCCTCCATCATGTTGGTTGTTGTGATGCCGAAGTCGAGGTCGATGCCGTCGACACCGATAAACAACTTGCTGCAGGAGAAGTCGCTCAATGCCGACTCTGCATATTTGCCGACCACCGACAAACTGCTGTGGCGGAGGATTCCGCCAAGCTCGATGATGTCGATGTTGTGGTCGTTGGCAAGGATGCGCGCCACTTCGAGCGATGCCGTTATCACGGTCAGCTTGTCGGTCGTGTGGATGTTGCGCGCCAACGCGTGGACTGTGGTGCCGGATGCGATGAGGATGGAGTCGCGCGGAGTGACCAGCTGCGCTGCCGCTACGCCGATGAGCCGTTTCTCCTCCACATACAGCCGCTCCTTCTCGCTTACATTCTTGTTTTCGCTGTAAGGGTCTATGAGGATTGCTTTACCGTGGTTGCGGTAGAGTTTTTTTTTTTCTCAAGCTCTGTCAGGTCTTTTCGTATCGTAACTGATGAGACGTTGAGTTGCTCAGACAAGTCGGTGACAAGCAACGAGTCCTGTTGCATGAGCAGATCGAGGATAAGTGATTGCCTTTCGTCTTTAGTCATGTGAATTATTATATGTTATGATTTGATTTCAAAGTTTTTGATTCGCTCTGCAAAATAACGAAAAAATAACAGTTTTGCAAAATATTTTTAGTGAAAGACCTCAAAATATGTTGCATAACATACAAATTTCCTTGCTAAATTTCAAAATGAAATAAAAATCGATTTTAAATGAAAAAAACAACCGGAAAAGTTTCGTATCCCAATTATTGTTTATACATTTGTGGCGTAATGAAAGATGATGGCTTTCATCGCACTAAAGCGAAACCGAACGAGAAACTTTTACTCTTAAAATTAAAAAATGGAAAAGCTTACGCTAAACACTTGTTATTTAAGCAATTATGCTAATTCTACAAGGGGGGGGGGTATTTTTTCCAACCGTTTTTTTTGAGTCTGTGGTTTTCATGGACGGTGTCGCCTGTGGCGATGCTGTGTTTTCGGCAGTTGAAACAAATCTATCTTCAGAACAAAATAATAATAGGAATATAGGCTCCGGCTGGCAGTAGGACGTAACTGCCGGCCGGTTCTCTTTTTGTGTGACGTCAGCAAAGGGAGATGCCTGAAAAAAATAGAAAGGATAAAAACCTAATTTTTTATTAATTAACAAAATATTATTTATGAAATCAAACTTCACTTGCATCAAAAAGATGCCAGTATATTTACTGTCTGCCTCTTTTTGCCTGGGTATGTTCTCTTGTCAGGACGATGTGAGAACTGATGGATACTCCACAAAGGACGTTCCAGAACTTCATGCTCTTTCTGCCGAGCAGAAGGAGGTGATCGACTACACTCCCAAAAACATCGTCATCGCTCACCGCGGAACAGAGTTCTGGGCTCCGGAAGAGAGTGAGGCTGCTATGCGCTGGGCTCGTAACATCGGTGCTGACTACATCGAGTGCGACCTTCAGAAAACAAAAGACGGTGTAATCCTTGCGCTTCACGATGAAAGCCTTCTCCGCACAACCGACGTTGAGGTTATCTATCCAAGCCGCCAGAACGACTACGTGAGCGCGTTCACTTATGATGAGTTGCTGAAACTCGACATCGGTTCTTGGTTCAACGAAGCCAACCCGGAGCAGGCACGCAGCTCGTTTGTAGGTCTTGACATCCTTACTCTCGACGACGTGCTTATGATTGCCGAGGGCTACCGCATCAAGCGCGACGCCAACGGCAAGCGTATCGTGAACCGTGACGAGAATGGAAAGTATGTCAGCACTCAGTATGAGCCAGACCCATACGACAACGGCAACCGTCCGGGTGTCTATATCGAGACAAAGGCTCCTTACTTGTTTGCAGGCATGGAGAAAGCATTGTGCGCATGCTTGAAGAAACACGGCTGGTATGATGAGGACGCCAGCAAAATGAAAAAGATCGCTTATAAAAATGGTGTTCCAGGGAATGTGGATATTGCCAACACGAAGGCCCGTATCATCCTTCAGACATTCAGCCTCGGCGGTCTTATCAATATGAACAAGGAGTTCAAACGCAAGATTCCTACATTGTTCCTGATGGCTGATGTGACAAGCTCTACGCCGGTGTCTTACGCTGAGAAGATCAACTTCGCAATCGACAACGGCGCTACTGCAATGGGTCCGAACATCGACTATATCACGGGCTATCCTACAAGCTTGTATCCATGGCAGGGCGACATGATCCGCCGCACAGGAATGGACATCCACGCTTGGACATTCAACACTCAGGAGCAACTCTTGAAGTATACAGGTCCGTGGTGCGACCCGAAGAAGGAAGGTGGAGCAGACAAGAACTATGTTGACGGTGCGTTTACCAACCACGCCGACCTCGCTATCAATTTCTACCGCGAGACTCTTGAGGGCTATCTTGCAAAGGGTCTGAACTATTTCCGCTCGAATGCAAAATGCGGTCTGCCAGACAACTTGCACAAAAACACTCCGGTGAAGACTGCACAGCAAGTGCTCGACGAACTTCATTATGCGAAATAAACCTAACCACGAACAAGAAATATATAATTGAAATAACAGTATGAAAAAATATATCTTAGCTTTGGGTGTTTGCTGTATGGCTGGCGCGATGCCATTGTTTGCCCAGGAAAGCAATTCTGAACTGACCGAAGCACAACGCGAGTTGCAAGGCTACATGGATGAGGGTCTTGTGAAATTCAAGTCAGACAACGACAAGTTCTCATTCCGTGTCGGCGGTCGTGTCGCTATCGACGGTGCTCATTATATCGACGATTACACAGACCGCGGTTCGGGCGCAAAATTCTCTGCCGCACGCATCCGCATCATAAGCAAAATCGGATCGAAGGTGGATATGAAGCTTGATGTTGATTTCGCTTCGAAAAACTGGTTGAAAGACGCATATCTGCGTTGGCACACAAACAAGAATGGTTTCCTCCGTGTGGGTAACTTCGCTGAGCCGTTCTCGGCTGAGAATATCCAGAGCACGATGGACTATCCGTTCATCAATAAGTCGGCTACTGTAGCTGCTCTCGGCACAGGCCGTGCAATCGGTGTCAGCTATCGCTACTATCACAAATACTTCTGGGCTGAGGGTGGTGTGTTCTCACAGAAATTCTCAAACCCGACAGAAGTTGTCAAAGGCGGTGATATGGGCTATGCATTGTCAGCCCGCCTGCTCGGACGCGTGAGCGGTGACGACTGGGCATTCCATGCCGGTGGTTCTGTAAACTACGGACGTCCTGACGCAAACGGTTTCACAAACGGTTCTGACGATTACAACCGCACTGTGACTTTGTCTTCAAATCTTGAGTCTTGCGTTGACAACACCAAATTCCTCAATGCAACAATCAACAACGTGAAGACCGGTCTGAAATTCGGTGCCGAAGTGATGGCAAGCTATAAGAAGGTGTATGTGAAGGGCGAGTGGTTGCACGCTGACTATGTGCGTGAGCGCGACTGGGACTACAACTTCACCTCATCGCTCGGAACGCTGCTTTCAACAATGTTCCCAACGCTGTCGGCTTACCAGGGTCTTATGGGTGTTGACCAGGACGCCAAATTCTACGGCTATACAGTTGAGGCTGGCTTCATGATTCTTGGCAAGAACTATCGCTACAACAGTGTTGACGCTTTGATGAACCGTCCGAAAGGCAAATCGCTTGAGGTTGTAGCACGCTTCAACCACACCGATCTTAACGACATCATGGCAGGCCACATGTTCTATGGCGGCAAGTTCTATTCAAGCACGCTCCACCAGTCATTCGGCGTGGCTGACCAGTCGGTGATCGGCGGTAAGGCTGACACGTTCACTTTGGGCGTAAACTACTACGTTACTGATAATATCGTAGCTCGCTTGAACTATTCTTATCAGAAACTCAACCAAGAGTATACAAAGGAATTCATGCTCGACAAGAACCTGCACTCAATCCAGGCTCGCGTGGCGTTTGAGTTCTAAGCATACAAATATAATTATAGATGAAAGAATGTATTTAGTCATTGCGCAGTGATTGCGCTCTGCTAAAGATTAACTCCGAAAGTCTTCCCGCTTTCGGAGTTTTTTTTGCTCCTGTGCTATAAAAATATGTTTTATAACATAAAAACGAAAGTCCTGACTTTGACAGATTTTGAACGCTAATTTTGTATTTATCTATAAATTAGGTAGATATGATTTTTTAAGCATCCATTTTGGGTGTC
>ERZ894177.216-NODE-216-length-46369-cov-12.6816_pt1 | contig 46369 bp, 42 predicted proteins | sample MGYA00380277_ERZ894177 | MGnify/ENA primary metagenome ERZ894177 (study PRJEB32331, sample SAMN06328428) | human gut metagenome | biome: human gut microbiome; feature: stool | host: Homo sapiens | collected 2014-06-03 ... | reverse complement strand
TCCTCCACCAGCAGCAGGGTCTCTTCGGGCATCTTCTCGCCGTAGCAGTCGATGAGCTTAATGCCGTTGTCGTAGAACGGGTTGTGGCTGGCCGAGATCATGATGCCGCAGTCAAAGTCATCCACGCGGGCGATGTAGGCCACAGAGGGCGTCGTGGTGACATGCAGCAGATAGGCATCTGCACCAGAAGCAGTCAAGCCAGCAACCAGGCTGTATTCAAACATGTACGAGCTACGACGAGTATCCTTGCCGATGACAATACGGGCAGGATTGCTGTCACCATTGCGCTCACGCAATGCGTTATAGTACCAACCTAAGAAACGCCCCACTTTATAAGCATGATCAGAAGTTAATGTAATTCCGGCTTCTCCACGGAAGCCGTCTGTTCCAAAATACTTACCCACATTTAATTACCTCAATTTCTTCTCTTGTAAAAAACCAAATTCACTTACTGCAATATAATTCTTTCAGTATTTCCACTGTATGTGTCAATCCTTCTTCAACTGTAAATGTGTCTCTATAACCCAATTTTTTGATTTTGCTATTATCCAGTGCCGAATTATTCATTGGGTTAAAGGATTTTTCTTCTATATCAGAAGGAAGTTCCATTAATAATTTCACCTGTCCAGCCTTTGCAGTAATCTCGGCCATTTTCCTTATTGTGGTTACTTCGTCATGTCCTATATTATAAGCCTCCCCACACTTTCCAGCTTGAAGAACTGTTAAAATTTGAATTGCACAATCTATGGAATAGCAATAAGACCTTTTCTGTGAACCATCACTTTTCATCACAAGATTTTCTCCATTTGCTGCTTTATATGCAAAATCCGAAGAAATTCGCTTATCATTTCTTTTGGCAGAAGGACCGTAAATATGACCAGGTCTAGCAATCACGGAGTTCACATTATATTCAGTACAGTAAGCCTTACATAGTAACTCAGATGCCCTTTTCGCTATTGGGTAAGAAGACCTGATGTTATCAATATCTACCTTTCCGTACACTCCTTCTATAAAAGACTCGCTTGTATCCTTTTTACCATAAACTTCACTCGAAGATATATAGAGTAATCTCTCTACACTGTTCTGTTTTGCAAATTCCAGCAAATTATGCAATCCATCAAAATTAGATAAAATAGTTTCAACTGGTTTTTGCGTATACAGCTCGGGGCTAGCCAATCCAGCCCCACAGATAATATAATCTGGGGCTATTTCCAAATTTGGTTTTTGTAATGCATCATAAGCAACATAGTCAACATTATCCAAGTTTCCAAATCTATCTTTAAATTGCTCGATGTTTCTTGCTCCAACATATATTTTACCTGTTTTACCACAGGTTAAAAGGACATCTATTACTGTAGAACAAATTAACCCTAATCCACCTGTAACAAAAAATGTTTTACCATGTAACATACTTAAATTATTTCTGTCTACTGCTTTTTTTAAATCAGAAATATACTTCTTAGAATCTAATAATCTCATCATTTGCCTTATTTTTTAATCCAGTCATCGTTTTTTGCATTTAGCAATGCTTTAAAAATCTCAATATCTTCAATCGTAGTTATTTTTATATTTTTTTCCGACCCTTTTGAGAAATATGTTGTGTAGCCATACTTTTGCATCAAAGAGCATGATGCAGCCATATTGGTTACTCCATCCACAATTGCTTTATTATGAACTTCCCATAATTCATCAAACCTATACGAATGAGGTGTTTGTGTTCTCCATAACTCATCTCTATTAAGTGCAGCATTAGACTCAATGCCATCCTTAGACACAAATACAACCTCTGTTGTCGGAATAACCGTAACAGCAGATCCATAACGTTTCTGTTTTACTAAGTTATCCGTTATTACATCTTGTGGAAGCATCGGCCTGTTTCCGTCATGTACAACAACAACAATATCTTTTGTCGATGTATTGTCTTCTTTTATTGCCTTTAAGCCATTATAAATTGACTCTTGTCCCGTCGCACCGCCAGTAACAATCCTTTTTAGCTTTGTAATATTAAATTGCTTTGCATAGGCTTCAAGCACCGCACTCCATCCTTCCAAGCAGGACACATAGATTTCATCAATACTAGGATGCTGTTGAAACGCTTCAAGCGTATAAATAATGATTGGCTTGTTCTCCACCGTCAAGAACTGTTTAGGCAAGTCTTGATGCGTTCTAGTTCCTGTTCCACCAGCAGTTAATATAGCAATAGTTGACATTTAAAACTCCTCCTCATACCAGAAACATTATATATTCCACTACAATATGCGTAGCACAAATGCGATTATTCTACAACTTGATACGCAATTTTATCCTTTAGTAAAGTACTGCATCCACGTTACTATAATTATAAAATAATCTTTAATCCAAATATCTTTACCTACAGCCCTTTTTCTTACCGCATATATAATATACGAGCAAATCACTGTTGCAATTGTAGCTCCTTGAATCCCCATCAAATAAACCAAAATGATGTTCATTACAATATTTGTGGCAGCACCGATTATAGCGGACCACATCATCGCTTTTGAATCTTTCTTTGCTGCCAATATCGGTCCTAACAAACCAGAAGCACAATTAAGCACAGAACTTAGCAGTAGAAAAGGAACGTACTGCCAGGCAACATAAAATTCTTTTGCGTATAATATATGAGCCAATGGTTTTGACAGAATAATCAAAAATGAACATGCTGCACACATTAGCAAATTAATAGATGAGAATGTTCTACATTTTTTGAATCATACTGTCCTTCATTCATTTTCCATCTGCCTTTTCCATTTCATGTTCTAGTCGTGCTTTCCATGCAAGATATTCTTTCTCACGGATTGATGTGTATTTTTCGGCTAATTCTTTCAGACTTTGCCGTTGGTTATCAACATCAAGAATGGTGTCGACTCTTTGGTCGTCATCATCTGTAACAATGTCCACCCGCATCGGCAAATCAAACAGATATTTCAGCAGAAAACAGAAATCACAGGTATTCGCTGCAAGGTAGGCCCTTGTCTGTGAAAAAATCAGATTGACGGCACCCTTTTTGCAATCTTTGAGCAGATGCACCATTTCCGGGCGTTTATAAATTTCCTTATTCCCTGTGATGTCAATATAGACACCAACCAGCCTTTTATCCGCATCATCCCTGAACTTTTCAGCATAGTAGGAACTGTGATAGGCCACTGCTGCATCCTTAGAGCGTTCCCACAGTTTTGCAAGTTTCACATAGCCGCCAACCTTATACTTGCGATCCATTCATAGCACCTTCTTCCGGCTGAACGCTCCAATACCATTTCCGCTTTTTCTGGTAGCAGTGGATTCCCATTTCTGTTTTTACCATCCGCGCTACTCGTTTGCTGACACCTTCATTATCTAAGCGACAATACATTTCATTTGCGCTCATATCGCCTTTTTCAAGGAAATGCTTAATCCAGTAGACAGCTTTCTGTTGCTCGGTATCAAATTCAGGTTCGGTGTCCGGCTGTTGTTTTTCAAAGAGCTGTGGCCTACATTCAAGCCACTGAAAACCACTTTCGGCAGAAATAGAGAAACGGATGTCTTCTGCCGTAGGCGCAAGACTGTTTTTGATTTGATGTACGATTCTTATATCAGGGTTCTCTGTATCTCGCTCCACCTGCAGGACGCTTCGTGCTGCTGCCACAACATCAATGCTGCCAAGGCTGCGGTACAGCCCTTTGGAGCCTTCTTTTTTATTGAGGTGCCCAATCAGAACAATAGCGCAGTCGTAGCCAGCAGCCCACATTCCAAGGCGGCGCATAAGTTTCCGTGCCCTGCCTGCGATCTGCAAATCTGAATCACTGCCAAGATAGGCCTGAATTGGGTCGATCACGACCAAGCGCGGCCGGAATTCAATGATTGCCTGACGGATGCGCTCATCGTCCAATGTAAGGCCGTTATAGACTTCTTCATTGATGAAAGCGATCTTCCCGCAATCTGCTCCGCAGCGTTCCAGACGGGGCTTTATCGTGTCTGAAACGCCATCCTCGGAGCACTGATAAATCACCTTTTGCGGCGCACCGATCTTACAGCCATCCGGGGGCTTACCTCCTGTTGAAAGTTCCGCAATCAGATTCATCATCATGCTAGACTTTCCATCGCCGGGATCACCCTGCAGCAGTGTGATTTTCCCGATTGCAATAAAGGGATACCACAGCCACCGTACATCCGTTGACTGAACTTCGCTATACAGTGTCAGCAGCCTTTCCATTTCGTTTTCCTCACTTTTTTGTAGTTTGGTTTCACGCTTTTATTATACGCTTGTCAGATATATTTTTCTGTGAACCAGCAGTTCACTTGTACCCTAAAATGTGAACTACTGGTTCACATTTTTGCCTCAGAAGCCACCTCCGCTAGAAGGGAAAAGAAAAATTCTGACTTCTATGCGGATCGATCTTTTGGTTTTTCTTGATACATTTTTTCATAAGTCAAATAATTAAAGTATCTTATGCGGGCATTTGAAAGGAAGATCACTATATGTCCGTAAATTGTACTTCTCTTGGAAAACGAATCAGCTTCTACCGTTCAAAATCAAATCTGTCGCAGGAAGCCCTCGCCGCAAAAATCAACTGTAGCCGTGAACACATTGTCCGTATCGAAAATGGAACAAAAATCCCTAGCATTTCTGTTCTTGTCGAAATTGCCAACACCTTATCCGTTTCCGCGGATGAGCTTTTGCTCGACTGTCTTGAACATTCTTCTTCCTCTGCAAACTCCGAATTTCACCGCTTACTGCTGGACTGCAATGAAACTGAACAGACTGTCATTATTCGCATGGCAAAAGAGTTAAAGGCCGCTCTTGTCAGCCTTGGAATTTAGCACCTATCCGTATTAAAATCGCAAAATAAAAAAGCCCGCATAAGCTGCAGACGCACCCTCGAATCCTCCTGGGTGCCGTCTGTGGCTTATGCGGGCTTCGCTTTATAACTCTTTTTCTGCGTTTTAACTTATTTTAAGTTATAATACAAAATTCAAGTTAAGCTTTGCTGTGAATCACTTTTTCTTTACCATGCAGCGTTTTTTAAAGAACGAAATACCGTAGCAAAGGATTTGATCGTAGTCATCCTCATACTCTTTTGCATACATCCGATCATCAATTTGCTGCAACGCTGTATCGCACTCACTCTCCAGATTTTCCAAAACCTTCGTATACTTCGCCTCAAAGATTGCAACGCGGGCATTGATGGAATCGTAGACGACCACATCGCTTCGTCCTTCGCCATGTTCCTTATTGGAATCCACCATGTATCCTGCACCTGTGAAGATGCCCGCAAGGAATGCGTGGTAGAAGTCCTCCCGATAGTCATGGTAGCTAATGGTGCGCCGGAGCAGAGCATTCATTTCCTTGGTAATGCCTTCGCTGTCACCGTTCCAGACTGCATCAAACAAAGCATTTCGATTCCACTTCTTCGTACTGTCATCGAACCATTTGATGACTGTTGTTTCAAAAATCTCTTTGATTTCTGCATTAGGAATCATAAGGGCAACCATGCCATCCGACAATTCGCCTTTATAATCGCCTTCACGAGCTTTGGTCAAGTACCCTGTCAGATACAGCGTACTCCAGAGATTATCTTCTGAGGAATGCAGGTAGTCATAGGTCAGGTTTTCATCCACACGCTGAACAATGTAGCCGCCAGCCATCAGGGTTTCAAGTCTATTTGTGATTGTACTCCCCGCATAGTCAATAAAGGAACGGATGATTGCATTGTCGCTGGTGTTCTTCCAGTAGCTGATAGGCTTAGCCTTCGGGTTGCGCTGTAATTCCAGCATATAGTTCATTACATCCCACGGGCAGTAAACATCAAAGGCTCCGAAATGGTATCCATCATACCATTTTTTGATATTCTCAGCCTGCTCTGTCAGGTCGGCATCCTTTAGCAGCTGGTCAACCTCGCTCTGTACAAATCCGAAATACTCATTCAGACGAGAATTTGTAATAGTATCCGATACAAAATTGTTGGTTCCTGTAAAGATGCTCTCTTTCGCAATCTTTAAGCAACCCGTAACAACTGCGAATTGAAGTGCTTGATTGTCTTTTAGGGCCTGCATTAAGCCTTTCATAACATCGAGCATTTCAGTATAGTAACCGTTATTGTTTGCTTTCGCTACAGGAACATCATACTCATCTATAAGAAGAATTACTTTTTTGTTGTAATGCTTATTTAGCAGCAATGTTAAAAATTGAATCGAGCGCAGCACATCCGTCTTTTCCGCTTTTCGATCACTTATCTGCTGAAAAAGAAATTTTTCTTGTTTGCTTATCACCTGACTATCCAACAAATACGTGTGATTCTGATACAGAAGCGCAATTTCATAGACAAGCTGCTGATATGCATCCATAAAATTCAGACCATCTATCTGCCGGAATGAAATAGAGATTGTCGGATACTGATTCATCCACGCATCACATAATGCCTGATGCTCTGCAATTTCTAGCCCTTCAAACAGTTTTCTGCTGTTCTTTCGGATGTCGAAGAAGTTTTCCAGCATACTCATGCCCAATGTCTTACCGAATCGTCTGGGGCGAGTAATAAGCGTCACTTTCGTTCCGGTTCTACTGAGCAGTTCGCCAATCAGTCCCGATTTATCAATATAGTAATACCCATTTTTACGAATTTCTTCAAAATCCGAAACTCCAACGGGAATATTCATTTCTTTCATCTCTGCTGCCCCTTTCACGTAGCCATGCACAGACTTTTCGTTGCTTCTATGATACCATGAATCTCGTGTTCTTACAAGAAAAACTCTAATTGCCGCGTTAGTTTTGCCTACGGCTCATTCTGCATGGTCTGCCAGCACATCTTCAAATGTAAAATGGATTTTCACACGTTCATCGTTGAAAACCTCGATGCGGTCAATAAAGGCTTCCACCACATTCTGTGACAAATGCATCACATCGCCTGCTTCTCCCACCGTATTCATCATGGCTTGCAAATTATCCGTATCCTTTTTCACAGGCTGGAAAATTTGATCTTTCTCGGTACGCAGCCTTTGAATCTGCTCCATTCTTTCATCTTCCTGCACTCTGTAGGCATCTCTCTGCCGGATGAATTCTTCCTTGCTCATATTTCCGTCGGCATACTGCTCATACAGTGCAACACGAAGTTTTACGAGCTCTGCCTTTTCTGCACTCAGCTTTTCTTCCTGCCGTTCCAGTGCGGAAAAAAAGATCAACGCTTTGCGTTCCCGTTCGTGCAGGATTTCCAGCATATGCTCCGCCTGCTTTATCTGCACTGTCAGCGCGTTTCGGACAATCTCTTCCAGCATTTTCTCAGAAATCGGGATTCGCTTGCAGGGGCTGTCCACCGCCGTGGCTGAAAATCTGCAGTTAAACGAGGGGCCAAGTTTCTTGAGAACACGATATTTCATCAATTTCCGGCAATAGCCACAGTAGACCTTTCCCTTCAGCGGATACTGGCGTTTTGTGTAGTTCCCTGCCTGATGATTTCCATGCTGCAGCATAATGACCTTTTGCGCCTGTGCAAATTCTTCTGGGGTCATAATAGCGGCATGGCTGTCCTCGATTCGTACCTGCTGTTCCAAGGGAGCGCGCAGGACCCGATGTTTGCACGGAACAGGCATAATGAATTTCGCGCCCACGTAGGTTCCCTTATACTTCTCATTATTCAATATATGGTAAACCATTCCGCTTGTCCAGTGGCTGCGCTGCAAGTCCCATGCTTTCTGCTCGCTGTACACATGGTTTTCTGACACATGATACACTGCCGGGGTTGGAATCTGCTTTTCATTCAGGATTTTTGCGATGGTCCCCGTCCTGTTTCCCTGCAATGCCAGTTCAAAAATCAGGCGCACATACTGGCTGGCTACCGGGTCTAGGATCAGCTTATGGCAGTCATTTGGGTCCGGTAGGAATCCAAACGGGCGGTATCCTCCGAGATACATTCCTTTTCTCTGCATACTGTTCGTCAGAGAAGCGAAAGGCTCCACATTTTTCTATGTAGAACAAGCCTGCCGAGCAAACTTTGCTCAGCTGGCACATTCCTATTTTCTTACCCACAAACAGCTTACCAGAATCATCACCCTTTGTCCAGTGCTTTATCGCATTAAAGTATGAAATTTTTCTGTGCGATTTTTCAGCAGCTTGCCGAAACTTTCTCTACCGTTTCAGCTGGCAGACTGAAAGCATCTGCCAATGCACTCAGACAGTGTGCTGCTCCCTCTCGGTGCAAAATTCAGCTTCACAATGATTCCGTTGTCCAGATAGCAATAAGGGTTTCGGACCTTATCCAGCAGATTTTTCAGCCTTTTCTCCTGCGGCAATCCGTGTTCCACTGCATCCTGCGGCAGTTCCTCCAGTTCAGACTGTTCAATCGTGCGAATGTCCCGGTTCTTCATCTTGTGAATCTGCTCCAGCCAATTCATTGTGCCGTTTTCTTTCAATCGCGTACCTCCCATTCAAGCCAGAAGTGTTTTCAGCAAGTTCAATTTTTCCTGTCCTATGTTCTTTCTCATGCTGGGGCCTGTGCAGGCAATTGGGGTACACAGTTCCAGCAGACGGTCATAGATACGGGCGTGAGCGGTATCCTGCGGCTTTTTCAACTCCGTCAGGGTCAGATTCGTGGTAACGATCAGTGGTTTCCTGCTGCGGTAGCGGCTGTCGATAATGTTGTAAATCTGCTCCAGCGCATATTCTGTGCCGCGCTCCATGCCAAAATCATCAATGACAAGCAGCGGATAACTGCACAGCCTGCCCACGACTTCGTTTCGCCCGGCAAAGGTGCTGTTCAGCTCATTCATGATCCGGGCAAAATTCGTCATGCAGACTGCCACCTCCTGTTCCATCAGGGCATTGGCAATACAGCCCGCCATGAAACTTTTGCCTGTACCAACGCCGCCCCAGAGCAGCAGCCCCACATTCTTCTCCCGCATTTCCGGCCAGTAGTCCACATACCGCTGTGCCAGATGCATCTGTGGGTTCTGCCCATGATTGTTTTCAAACGTCCAATTCTGCATCGCCCAGTCGGTAAAGCCCTGCAGCTTCAGCCGCCGCACGTTCTCGTGATGCAGCCTTGCACGTTTTTCCTTCTCTTGCTTTTCTCTCACCGCCTGCCTGCACAGGCATTCAGCCGGATGGCGGTCACGCCCAAACAGTTTTCTGCCGTTCGGGAAGAACGCTTCCTTGGGTGTATTGCAGCTGCCGCAGTACAGCAGCCCATCTTCTGCAACGTAGTCCTGCGGTTCTGCAGCGGTCGTCATAAGCCTGTCCATCGCTGTCTGGATTGTTTCCGTCATAAGCTCTCCTCCTCGTTGTAGGTATAGTCCGGAATGCCTGTTCCCGGTTTCTGTTGCTTTCTCTTTCGTGCAGCCCAGCTGCGCAGGGTCGCCGCATGGTCTACGTACTTCCTGCCTGTAGACTGCATATAGGCTGAAAGCTCTTTGACCAGTGCATCCAACTCTGCAATTTCGATTTTCAATTCCGAATAATTTTCCAGAAAAACATTCTGATACCGCCCATATGCTTCTTTGGTTCTATTTATTTTGTTCCATCTCAGGTCGTTCTTATTTATTTGGTTCATCAGCATCTGCGCTGCAAACTCAGAGAGGGTCATTCCGTAGGTCTCCAAGAAATACTTCTGCACTCCTTTGCTCAGAACAATGACCTCGTCCGCATATTTCGCAGCATTTTTTTCGCCTTGGTGGATAAACTTAGAGCCAAGTCCTGATTGCCATTTCTCGCGCTGCCAATCAATGCCGCCCGATGTCAAGTCTTGGACAACTTTTTTCACAAATAAATTTGAAAAATCGCAAAAAAATAAGCCCTACAAGGTTTTCAGTCGGTTCCGAACCGATCTGAGCCTTGTAGGGCTTAACTGTTTTCTCTATATGATTTTATCTTAGACTGCCTGCAGTGGAGTGTTTTCCATCACTTTCTTAAACTGCTCCACTGTCATTTTTGCCTTTTCAGCGGCACGTTCCATTTTTAAATCGCCGTCTCGAACAAGCTGCACCAGCATCCGCATCTCACCAATGCTAATGCCTTCTTCTCTGCCTTCGGCCTTTACGCCCTGACTAAGGTTGCACATAACAAGCACCTCTCTTTCCAGATCTTCGTTCATTGCAACGCCAAATTCTTCTTCAAGAATTTTCTTTTTCTCAGTAGCTGCTCTGGATGAAGAGAGCAGCACATCCATAAATTTCACAATACCTGTATAGTTTTCTGTACCCGACTCTCCCAGACAAATCGTTACAACGCTCATCAAATCATAGTTTTCTGATTTTTCAACAGCATTTCCAATCAACTGCTCTGGCCGAATGGAATAACGAATCAGAGTATTCTGAAACTCTTTAATTGGATGTGTACAAACCCAGATAGAGTACACTTTTCGGATTTTCCCATACTCTGAGTTCGTGAATATCGGGCCGTGCTGTGCAGAGATCATTCTGCTGCAATAATAGATTGCACGCTTCGTCAAAGGGTACCCCGGATTAAAAGCGGTCTGCGCTTCTACATTGATAATAAGACGTATCACATCTTTCTGTTCAGCAGAACCTTCTGATGCTGGTGCGATTGCATCGAACCGAACATCATAATTGATGGTTCCCTCAGTCAGCGTAGAATCCTCATTATTGCTACCAGCAATTACGTCAGAAGTTTTCTTGGGTCTGTTTGTATCATCAACATGAACGCCAACTGTACCCACTTCTGGAGTTCCTTCGATATACTTCTCTGCAATTTCGTCTACGGAGCAGGCACTGTACTCATTCACGCAGTTCTTCATAATCTGCGCCAGAATCTGTTTGTTGGCCAGCAGCTTCTTGGCAGCCTTATCATAACTCAAATCGTATTCCGTCTGCGTTATCGCATGAGCAAGCTGATTTTCCATCGGCATTCACTTCCTTACAGCAGGGTCAACAGGAGCATATACTATCCCTATTGTGCTTTCATCTTACCATAAAACACCTTGCATATCAAGCAGGCAGATGTAAACTTTTCAGCATAGATTTGTCCATATTGCCCATTCTGATTTGAATTCAGGCCAGCAAAATATTTCAATAGTGCCACACCTGTATTCCAGATTTTTCCGTCTTTTCTAACATTCCCGTTCATCTTTTTCAAGCGATATGATAACTGCGTTTTTCTCAGCTTCATACCTTCCCTTAAACTGATAGTCTTTCCCTGCAGCAAGACCATTTGCCTCTAATAACGCCTGGACGAACTGTACTCCATTGATCCTCATCCGGCACTGTCCGTCGGTCAGCAGCCTGTCCGGGACCTTAAAGGACATTGGATGTTCGGCAGCACATGGCGTAATTGCAATAGACTGCCGATCTTTCCTCTGCAAAATGCAAATATAGGCCGGACTTCCAAGAATACGGATAACATCTTTCCCCACATTCATTCTCCGACTTTCCGCCGGAATCGTCACCAGCAAATTCATAATTCGCTCAGAACTCATGTTGGCATTCCTCTCTCAGCAATCTCACCGCTCTGCTGTTCTATACTTTCAGACTGTTTTGCTAAATCCGGCAGTAATATATTTTCAGAGATTTCGCTTTCTTGGGACATCGACTCTTTTGAAAATGAATCTTCCTCCCGTACTGGCTCATCCAATACTGCTGACCCCTGATATCCAATAAAATCCTCAAACATGTTCATCTGATGATCTGCAATGTAGTCATTATAAGATTTTCCGATGCGATTCCTATAAGTATCCGGGAAGAATTTCATCTGTTTTTTCTTCATTTCGCCAGTAAGCGGGTCCGCATATTCCTGTGGCTTCGGTGTGAACATGATTGCTTCTTCCAGATCGAACAACATACAAAGCACTGCCGCGATCTGATCGTAGTTATAGCCCTGGATAAACGCCAGAAAAATAAACCGCACCGTCTTTGCTTCTTCCGGCTCAATTACCAACCGTCCATCCTTAGTATGCCGATATCCCATCAGGTCGGCCACCGGGTACTGGCCTGTCATAATACGCTGGTCATACGAAAGGATCATCCGGCGACTCTTGTTGCCCGATTCCCAATCTGCCAGAAGTGCTTGAATGTCCAAACTATATTGGCTGCTTGGATTCAGCGTGTAGATGTTTTCAGTTTCAAAGTACACGCCAATGGGATGTGCCGGGTGCATGGTTTTCAATGCTGCAATCTGCGTCATACAATCCGAAAAATTTCGCGCAAACCGCGAAATGCTGGCACAGATAATCAAGTCCATGTAGGTTTCTGATCCACCGTTTGGATATAGAAATTTCCTTTACTACGCATCTCTTCGGAAAAATACAATATATCGGTATAAAATAATCATCAGGCACTACATATAGTGTTTTCGTGCTTTTAGACGCAAAAAATAGGCCATCAACTCGAAAATTGATGACCTAAATATCGGTGCAAAAAGCTCACTTATTTGATTATTGAAAAAAGCCTACCTGGTTTCCGTTCCTGCCTGCTATGCTTTAAGCAAGCCGGATGGTAACCAAGTGGGCTTCTTTAATTTCGGATATTCTATTTTTCAGTGCCGGGCTCTTCCTTTGCTTCGCCACACGCCCCTCACATTTCCCCACTGTCGGCTTTTTCTTCCGGGGTGGGATTGTTTTGCGATGGAGAGCCTTCTGCCCGACACAGGGCAAACGTGGGGCTTACTGTTCCGTCCAGCACTCTCCCATTTTCAATCGGCAGTGCTTCTTGAATTTGAAAGCTGACCAACCTCTGCTCCGGGAACAGATTTCCAATCATGCGGTAAGATCTGCGCTTATCCCATTGGGCATTTTTATAAACCATTCGCACGAAGGCCACGCACTTGATCTCACAGCTGCTGAACTCGTTCAGTTTACCCACCCGATGAGCTCCCGCATCCGTGGCACTGCATACCTGTACGGCGATCTGATTCATCTGAGGATTGTATAGAAACCGATAATGCGATGGCCAGCCAAGCACTTCAAGCGTACTGCGAAAAATCGTGATCCGTCCTTCATCCACGTTTAATGTCATACCGAGAACACCGACGTGCCATATTTTCTGTTCCTGCAATCTACTCACCTCCTCCTAAAAATGGGCGCACTTCCCCCTTGGTTTCTTTTCATCCTTCTAATCCACACTGGTACCGGGGGCCTTCCCCGTCAGGATGCTCATCGACACATATCCATCTATTTGCTTCACTTCTGATTCTTTCAGGTGTTCTTCTACAGGCACGCCAAAAGTGCCCGCAATATCATCTGGGTAAAATCCCTTCCTGGTATTCACAGGCTTTGTTTCCTCTGATTGTGGCGCACTTTCCCCTTTCTTCCGTTTCTGACTTTCGTGGAAAATTTCTGGCACGAGAAGGTCAAAAACATACAAGGTCTCTCCTTCAAAGTTGATTCGATACCCCAGTATCTTATAGCGGCAGTCACTATCCCAGCCCATCTCGTTATAAACCAATTCTGAAAATGGTTTACAGGACATCTTTCTGCTCTTTCGCTTGTCCGGCTTCGCAATACACCAACGCAAAGCATCCTTATCATTTTCATCACAGCCGCGTACAACGATACGCTTCAAGTCACTGTTGAACATGACGTGTACATAAACCACATCTTCCAGCCCACTGATACAGGCTGTGTTGAATGTGATGCTGTCTTTTCGAATCACAATTGCCGGGTCCCGGAGGTGAGCGAACAGTTCTTTTCGCACCACTTGATATCCATCATATGAAAAAGTGCTCTCCAGTTCTTCAGCCTTTGCATCTCTTTCAGTCTCCAATGCCTGCTCCTTCGGCGGCATTAACGTTTTGTTTTCCTCCATCTATGTCAATCCATCCTTCCATTATTTCTTCTGCTTCATGGAGCAGTGTATTTAGACCATCTGCGGTAAAAATGTTCATTTCCTTAATTTCTGATGCCGGCCGAAGTACATCCCAATTGCCGGCATAATGCTCCTGCTGCAAAATACCAATCTGTGCGACGCTCGTGATTGGCTGGCCAAAAGTCCCCGCCCATTCTGGTGGGAAAATATAAATCGTCTTTTTAACTGTTTCGCCTTCCGATTCTTCCTCCTTAGGTGGCAGGACGATTTCCTCCACCTTGATCATCTCCGGCTCATCGAGTTCAAAGAGCATCAGCTTATCGCCTCCCTGCTCCACAAGCTGACCACGGAAGCGGTATTTCAAATCTTCGTCCCACTCCATAATGTCAAAAAGAGCCTTTGCCAGTCCTCGGCACCCAAGGGTATTTGCACACCAGCGTCCTTCTTTCAATCTGCCCCAGCGGATTGCATTCGGATTGCTCTTTTCGCACGGCCGAATGGCAATACATCTGTCAACTGAATTCAGAAGCAATTCTACATACTCCACATCATCAAACTTTTTCAGACAGGCAGCATTAAAACGCAGCCTTCCGTTTGAAATTGTCATCGCCGGATTCTGCAAGGTTGCAAAATACTGTGCCCGGACTACTTCATAGCCAGTAAGATCCAGACGATTTCTTACTTCTACCGTGTTGGACTGTTTTTCCCGCAAGACGCTTTCGGATGCTTCCCGGTATTCCTCTGCCGAGAAACCTGTCCAATCCTTATCAAAAGGCACATATCCGCGAAGGATGCCATCATCTACCACACTCAAAACTGGCAACGGATGATTTTTCTTTTTATACGTCCGGGATGCGCGCAGATGATTGGCCGCATTGAAAACATCTCTGGAAACAATCGCCTCGTGATGGTCCCGCTGACGGTACTGCGTTCGATCATTGTTGTTCTTCTTTGCCTTGTGCGTAAGGAAGTTTGGTGTGAAAGTCTTTCTCGCCAGCACATCCCCACAATGGCGTTCATTTGCAATGATGCCGGCGATCGTGCCCGGATTCCATTCCGTGTTTCCCAGCTTCGTCTTCCGCTCGTAATCTGTCAGGAGTTCTGCAATATCCTTCAGCGAAAATCCATTCAGGTACAGGTAATAAATGACCTTTACTGTCTGAGCCTCATCCTGATTCACCACAAGGTTACCATCCTCATCCTGGTCATATCCAAGCAACGCCGGCGTAAGGAAAAGTCCACGGCTGAACCGGCGATCAATGGACCAGTTCATGATAATTGATTTGGAATGGGATTCTTCCTCTGCCACGGATGCCAGAATCGTCAGAATCATGCGTCCGTTACTGTCCAGGGTGTAGATATTATCCGCTTCAAATTTTACCCCTACGGGTGGGTCAAGATTCTTCAGTGTTTCGATAACAGAAAGGCAGTCAACGATATTTCTGGCAAAACGGGCGATGGACTTTGTAAGAATCAGGTCAATCTTTCCCGCCTTACAATCCTCGATCAGCTGCTGCATTCCTTTGCGGTGTGCCAGCGAAGTGCCGCTGATTCCTTCATCATCATAAATGCCAACAAACTCCCAGCCGGGTTGGGCCTTAATGTAGTCCGTATAATAATTTTTCTGAAGCTCATACGAGGAGGTCTGTTCATCATTGTCAGTGGAAACACGTACATAGGCAGCGACACGACGAATAGAGGTGCTTTCTCCAAGCCCCTCCACAATTTTGGCCGGGATAACCTCCAGTTCGGAAGTATCCACGCCTCTATATCGGTCTCTAATTCTCTGCTTACGATCTATCGCTTCTGTTCCACTGCTCATTCTATAGTTCCTCTCATTCCCCCGGTTTTATGCTCCAATACCACTGGCGCATCTTCCGATAACTTCGGATGCCGAGTTCTTTCTTTGTGTTTTCTGCTGTTCTACGGCTAATACCTTCATCGCTCAACCGCATATAGATTTCTCTGGATCTCATATCATCTTCTGAAAGCAGCTTCTTAATCAGGTAGGCTGCTTTTTCAGACTTTGATTCAAATACTGGTGTTTCCGGCTCTGCTGCCGGGTCCTGTGCTATTTCACATTCCAGCCATTGGAAGCCCTGCTCCGCTGTTATCGAAAATTTGATTTCTCCATCTGACGGAGCCAGACTGTTTTTTATCTGCCGGACGATACGGACATCTGTGTTCTTTGGATCTCGCTCCACCTGCAGGACACTCCGGGCAGCCGCCACCACATCAATACTGCCAAGGCTCCGATACAGGCCTTTTGTTCCCTCTTTTTTATTGAGGTGACCGATCAGCACAATGGCACAATCATATACAGATGCCCACATACCAAGACGCTGCATCAGCTTTCTGGCTCTGCCTGCAATCTGAAGGTCAGAATCACTTCCGAGATAAGCCTGTATCGGGTCGATGACTACCAATTTCGGCCGAAATTCTATAATAGCCTGCCGGATGCGTTCATCATCCAGTGTCAGGCCACTGTATGTTTCTTCATTTATAAAAGCCACATTCCCACAATCTGCCCCACACTTTTCCAGCCGAGGCTTGATGGTATCTGACACACCATCTTCTGAACACTGGTAAATGACCCTCTGTGATAATCCAACTGCTTTGCCATCCGGCAGCTTTCCGCCTTTGGATAACTCTGCTATCAGATTCATCATCATTGTGGACTTACCATCGCCGGGGTCGCCTTGCAGCAATGTAATCTTCCCAACTGCTATGAACGGATACCACAGCCAACGAACAGAAGTCGCCTGTACATCACTATATAATGTAAGAATCCCTTTTTCTCCTTTGCTCGTCATCATCGTTCCTTTCCATGTGCAGTCTTTTCTACATTTATATTATAAGGTTTGATTGATGATTTGACTGCTACCTATCATGTAGCACGTTTCATGTTTTGCTACCTGCTATGTAGCAAAATGGGCTAAGACCACACAGCAGATAGGGGTGTGAGCTTTTGCGGTCTTAAACTCTTCTATAACCAGTTGCTATGTATTTTTCTCTACGGGATAATTGTTACAGCCTTATGCGGGTAAACATAAGGAGGACCACACATGGCCATTGATTATGAAGCTTTGGGCAAGCGTATTTCAAACGCCCGCAAACAAACTGGTATCACGCAAGAGGCTCTTGGGGAACAGCTTAACATGACCCGAAAACACATCAGTGTTATTGAATCAGCTATCAACCGTCCGAGCCTGGATACTCTGGTTGATATCGCAAATGCACTGAACGTATCAGCAGACGACCTTCTCGTAGACAGTCTGACACACTCGGCTTCCACTGCCGATTCCGAGATTCACCGTCTGCTTTTGGACTGCAACACACTTGAGCAGGAGATTCTTACCCGAATGGTAAAGGAACTGAAAGCGATTTTATACGGATTGGGAGTATGATTTTGTAACCCGTTGACCACATAACACAAAAACCCGCATAAGCCACAACTGCACTTCGGAGCATGCCGGGGTGCTGTCTGTGGTTCATGCGGGATGAGGCAAAAAAAGAAGCCCACCAGCGTACCATGTAAGAATTACACAGTGCGCCAGTGGGCTAGTGAACGAGTTTTCAATCTTCGTTCCGATCTCTCGGACAGGTTTTGTGTCTCTGCCCCGACATAAAGATCATTTTTACCTATGCTATTTGGTATTGTCTACACTGCTGTTATCTTCCGCTTCTAGTCGCGGCAAAGAGTCCCAATCATCCGGGTATTTGAGTTTATCATAATCTATCTTTTTGGCTCGATAGATAATTTGACTAAACACACTCTCATCTGCACCTTTTATATATGTAGCAATAATTCTGTAAGAGTCCTTTATATTGTCACGGATATCTCCCTCAAGTAATGTATCTGGGACATAATCTCCAGTTCCTGTAACATCACGGAAACCAAGTGCCCATTTTACACCGCCAACAAGTTTTTCAGTGTATAACAACGGATGTGAATTATTAAAATTTCCCATCATGCTTGCAGACAAGTTAGCGTGTTTAAAGGCAAAAGGCAAAACCGCCAGTTTTTGATGTGTCGTTCCTTTTCCCGCAAATTCAATATCGGTTTCTTTCAAGCGACCATCAATACAGAAATTATAAAAATCGAGATGCGACCATGCACTATTTGTAAGTTCCAGTCCAGTCAGATGATGAAAGTTACTAGCATCAAATCCAACCTCAAGCGATGAAACCTTCTTATGCTTATCGGTAACTACAAAGAGTAACCGCTTTCCAACAAAATTATCTTTGTACAGCCTCGCCGCTGATATTGCTATCGAAACTGCCTCTTTCTTTGTGTACTTCTTTCCCATGCTGTATATTCCAATTCATTTATGCAAAATTTAAAGGGAGACTACAACACCGCAGTGCTGTGCGCCTCCCTTTATGACTGATTTTATCGTTGTCCGCCAACACTCCAGCCCATACGTCTGGATTCGCTATCAGGTTTTATCGTTGCCTGCCAACCCTCCGGCCTATACATCCGGATTCACTATCGGATTTAAGGTGTCAGCCACACCAGCAGGATGTCGCCTGCTTTCCTACTCATAGTATACTCGATAAACAGCTTTTTATCAACTGGTTTTGAAAATTTTCTTTTGAACTTTCTATTAACTTCTGACCCATCTCAAGCTCCTATACGCATCCAGCACGAACTCTAAAAACTGGGGACTCATCTGCTCCACCATGCTCTTGCCATCCACGTTTCCCAGCATGGTCACACCAGCTTTTGACAGGTCATCTTCTCTCTTCTCCAGCTCCCTGATGCTGTCTGCCACGGCCGCATCGATGAACGCCGCGAACTTTGCTCCGTCAACATTGCTTTGTATCGGCATCGGTGCGCCATCATCACCGGCCAACCGGATTACCTTCGGGTCAAGGATAGCCTCTACTTTTTTAAATGCTTCTTTCTCCGGCATCCGCCGCAGATACCCTTTCATTGCACTCACGACCACCAGCTCCATCTGGGTCGCTGCATAATCTTCTACTGAAAGCCATGCTAATCTCTTCATGTCGTTCTCTCCTGCTATGTGTATTTCTGTACTCTCAACATATAGCAGAATTTTGCACATAGCAATGGGTTCGGGAAAAAAATCCTCCAAAAACAAAAAAATCCCCACCAGACAAGACAAAGTGTCTCATCCAGTGGGGTTCACAAAATCACGCTTCCTGCTCCAGTAATGCTCGTTCTTGTGCTTTCCGTTTCCGGATCATCAGCGTGTGTGCCGTTTTTTCCTTTCTCTTTTCTCTATGGTACCGAATGCAGAGTCCGTTGACCTGCCAGCCGTCCATCAGCACCTCGACCGTTTTATTCGGATTGCATCTGCGGAATCCGATGAAAGCCATCAGCGTCCGGCTGTTGCCAGTGCTGGTCAGCTTGACTCCAAAATTCGTCGTGTAGGTGATCACGTCACCGTCAACGATTCCTTCCTTGATGAATGCGAAGTAAACGCCCTTTTCAAATTCCAGAAAATCCGGAGCCTGTTCCACCCGGTCTGCACCCATCTTTCTTTTTCCACGCCGGATGTCACTCAGGATTTTGCTTCGTGCCTTGCCGCCAAAGTCACGCAGGCAGCTTCCATCTGTATCCAGACCATTGACATTCAGCTTCATGCCGGCCTTGTTGATTTCGGGCAGGGCTTCCAGGCAGCGGATGAAAAAGTCGTAGTTGTGCTTCATCTCCGAAAGAAGCTGTTCTTCCTGGCTGAGTTGCTGCCGTTCGTCCATTTTCTCATTCAAACGCTCTCGCAGGTCATCCACCAGTCTTTCGTAGGTATCAATCTCCGGGCTGGCTTTCTGGCGGCCACGCTCTACTGCTTCTTTCAGCCGCCCCTGCATCTGAGCCATTTTTTCCTCCAGCTGCAGAATCTGCTCATCCAGTTCGGCTTTTCTGGAAGAATCCCGTTCTGTGACATGCTCCTGTACCTTCTGGTAGACCATCCGGAATTCCGAATCGATCCATGCGTTCTCCCCGTTTTCTTCATGGTCGCGCTTGATGGCGTACAACATTTCCATGAAGCTCTGCTTGACCGCCGTCTCATACACAAAATGGGAAGGGCACTTTGCATCTCCTTCGCCAATATAAATCGGATGCCAGGCAACATCCGGGTCTGCTTTTCCCATAAATGGCCCATCGTTGGTCGGTGAGGTATCTTTTAGACTTGAGCACCGCCAAACGGGATAGGTGTAATAATACCGTTCATAGTAGTCATCCGGCGAACTCCCCTGTGCCAACAGCTCACTGCGGCAGGCATCCAGGCACCTGTCATCCTCGAAGTGCGTGGCTCTTGCCTGCAGGGTTCTGCGGTAAAAGGGGGCTCCGCATTTTCCGCATACCAGGTTATCAAAGACATCCTTGCCCACTCGTTTTTCGCGTTTTTCATCCTTCTTTTTCGTTCGGTTTTTCTTTCTGTGTGCCAGGATTTCCTGTGCCCGCATCCATACCGCGCGATTGATAATCGGGACATGGTGGTCCGTCACATAAAATTTCGGAGCTTCTCCATTGTTTGGAATCGTCTTGTGGCTCAGGAAATCGACGGTAACCGTTTTCTGCATTTCGCAGTCACCAACATATTTTTCATTCCGGAGGATAAAATCCACACTTTCGCTCTGCCATTTTGTCCCTTTGGATGAAGGGATTCCCTTTTCATTCAGTTCATTGCTAATTTTGTAAGAAGATTTTCCCAGAAGGAACTCATCGAAGATGAACCGCACCACCTTGGCCTGTTCTTCTACAATGACCCAGTCCTTATTCGTCTCACCGTCCGTATAACCGTAGACCGACCGTGGATTTCCAAAGGCAATCCCTTCCTGAAACCGCTTTTGAATACTCCAGCTGATATTCTTGGAGATCGAATTGCTCTCTTCCTGTGCCAATGCTGAAAGGATGGTCAGGAGCAATTCGCCAGATGCATCCAGCGTATCGATGTTCTCCTTTTCGAAGTACACACCGATTGGCGGGTCACACTGCCGAAGCTGTCTCACGCAGTTCAGCGTATCGACCGTATTTCGTGCAAATCGGGAAATGGACTTTGTAATGATGTAATCGATCTTCCCGTCCAGCGCATCCTGCATCATCTGATTAAACTCGGTGCGGTGGTTACGGTTGGTGCCGGAGATTGCTTCATCTGCATACATTCCGGCAAAAGTCCAGCCTTCTTTTTCATTGATCAGCTTCGTGTAATAGCTTTTCTGCCCCTCATACGAAGTCTGCTGGGCAAGCTCATCGGTTGAAACACGGCCGTAAGCGGCAACCCGGATGTCCTTTGCCTTTTTCAGCTGACCGCCGGCAGACACTCTCCGCTTCGTTGCCGGAATCACCTGCACATTGTTTGCAACCGTCCCTTGTGTCATTTGTCTGTTCATCAATACTTCCTCCTTATCATGCCAGGCTGCTGATAGCCCTCAAATACGCTATCACACTCCACTTCCGTACAGGTGTCATCAAACCAGTGGATTCTAAAATGTTTCGGTGAAAAAATGGTAACGGAAAGCACAAAGGCTTTCACATACGTTCCAACTGCTTCATCCAGAAACATCTGCGTCCCTCCCGCCAGAGAATCCAGCCATTGCAGCGTTTTCTCCCGGATTTCATGGGTCTGCTCCAGCTTCTTCCAGTAATCTTCCATGTACCGAACCTGTTCGGCCTGTTGCTGGGCTTCATGTTCCAGCTTCTCCAGCTGTTCTTCTTCATTGAGAAGTCGGTTTTCTAACTCTGTGACTGCTTCTTTATCTCTCGGTTCTCCCAGCACCTCACATCGCACTTTCAATGCTTCTTTTTCCGCCTGAATATCCCGAATGTGCTGGTGGACATCCCGAATGCTATAGTTCACTGCAGACAGCTGGCGTTTCAGAAAATCCCCTTCCTGCTCCATATGGTCGAAATCATGGATCTCTCTCAGCTTCTCAGTCAGGTTCTTTAATGCCTGATTTCTCGCATTATCAATGGGTGCTTTGGAGATCATCTGCATGACCTCATGGACTTCTGCATCCATCTTCTCACCCAGCTTGAATTTTTCGGCAAATGCTTTGCAAAGCAGCGTCTGGATCTGCTCTTCATAAATCGGTTCCATTCGGCAGCGCTTCTGTCCCTGCTGGGCGAGCTTCGTCGCACACCGCCAGATGGTTGTCCTTGTTGTGGAATGGCCTTGAAAATACCGTCCGCATTCTCCACACAGCAGGAGCTTGGAATAGTTTCTTTCGTTTCTTCCCTTTTCGATGCCCCTATACTTTGCCGTGTATGCCTTCCAGACTTCCTGTGCTTCCTGCCACAATTCTTCCGAAATGATAGCCGGATGATGATTTCATATCAGGTATTTCGGCTTTTCCCCCTTATTGACCTTCTGTTTATGCCCATTCCTGTGATCGGTGTAGGTCTTCTGACAAAGTACGGAACCGCAGTAACGAACATTTGCGATCATGTACCGAACATCCGTTGCCGTCCACCCCCGCTTATCTTCTTCCTTTAGTGCGCCAGCTGGCAGCACAGTCGGCTTCCGCTTTTGCCGCTGTCTGCATCCGCTGTTCGGCGGCGGGATATGCAGGGCATCCAGCTTCTGGGCGATCTGTGTGAAGCTCAGCTTTTCTTTTGTAAAAAACCGGAACACCATCCGAACAATCTCTGCTTCTTCCGGGATGATGAACACTGCCCGGTATCGGTATCCGTTCTCGTTCACTGTATACTCCCCTTTGCGGAATTCGTATCCGTAGATATCCTTGTTGCAGACATTTCCGGCCGGAAACCGTTTCTGATTGCTCCATGCAATGTTTGCTGAAATCGAACGACTCTCTTCCTGGGCAATAGCAGCCAGCGTAGTAAGAATGAACTCGCTGTAAGCATCCGCTGTATCCATCGCTTCCCGCTCAAACAGGATCGTGACATTGTTTTCCTTTAAGGTCCGCAATGCCACAAGAAAGTCCTGCGTGTTTCGGGCAAAACGGCTGATGGACTTGCAGATCACACGGTCAATCTTCCCCTGCTTGCAGTGTCGGAGCAAACGGTTGAAACCTGTCCGTCCTTCCCTGCTTGTTGCGGAAATGCCATGATCGGAATAAATGCCGGCGGATGTCCACCCTGCATTTCCTGCCAGGAGTGACATAAAGTAGCGTTCCTGCATTTCATACGAATCCTCCTGTGCCGGATTGGTGGAGGAAACACGGATATATGCGGCGACCCGAACAGTCTTCTCTGAAATTGATGTTTTCACCGCTGGTATTGCCGGCCGGCATTCCTGCATCACATCGGATGCGAGCTGGGAGAATTCTTCCATACTCTCCAGCTCATTCACCGGCATTTCTTTTGTCGGTGCGTAGCTGGTTACAGGCGGCTTCTTTTTCTCAGTCTTGACCTTTTGCATGGCGGCAAGAATCTGCGCCACTGATTCACTCTGTTCTGCCTTTTTCTTTCCTTTTGCTTCCGGCAGCTTCATCTTTGACATCAAGTCATTCAGAAAAGCATTTGAATCCATATCGTCCTCTCCTTTCGTCAGATTTTCCTTCCGAAAGGAAAACGTGTGGTAATGCCACCGCCTTTTCCTATCTTCGGGTAGTGACATATTTGCTCTATCCGGCACTTATAGCAAGTGATATCCGAACTATAAATCGTAGAATATCTGCCCCTATAATCGGGCAGAACTGACGATTGCGTTGTATGTAAAAGGCTCTCCTTTTCAGGAAAGCCCATGAAGGTCAGATACGTGCTGCGAAGTCAAGTGCGATCCAGCCTGCACCGGATTTCAGCTTGCCCCAGCCTTTCACAGAACCAGCACCCGCAGATTCTGCCACGATGGTGAACACGCCCCTTCCGGTGTAATAACCGGTCTTGCCGTAGTTTGTGCCTGGTCCTTTACGGATGTTGAGGTCATTGATAGACACTCGAACCGCATACGGCACAGATGCAGTCTGGTTCACAGGATAGACCGCCTTGCCGGCCGGATCAAAAACCGTATACCCCGGATTCGCATCCGCACACTGCTTCGCATAGGACAGATCATGGAACGCCCCTTTCTGGGAAGCTGCATTCTGCCAGCTCTTACGCACACGATACCAGCCAGAGATGTTACCTCCCTGGTTCTGGGCTGAGGCATTATACTGTGTCAGGTTCCAGCGTTCGATGATATTGCAGAGATTCTGCACATAGGTGTGGCTGGTGGCATAGCCGCCATCCTTGATGATCTGCACAGCCTTCTTGTAATCCGTGCATCCTGCCAGACCTTCATAACGTTTCCTGCTGCCATTCATCGCACCGAGCAGATATGCCGCATGGTCGGCAATTGAGTCCTCCACACAGGCGTACTTTCGGAAATCAGCGGTGATCGTGACATAGCTGCCATCGGCATTCTGCTCCTGCGTTTTCTTGGTATAGACCGACTTGCCATCCCAACTGCTGCCGCTCCAGCTGTTCCCGGAAAGCGAGGTCTTCATGCCAAAGCAGTTATTAGCATTCTGTGCCAATTCACTCTTACCGTAGCCGGACTCCAGAATAAACTGCGCCATCGACACGCAGGCAAGGATGCCGGACTGCTTCTGGTTTTCGGTAAACAATGGACCGATCTCTGCCACTGCCTCGGCTTCAGACAGGTTCTTAAGGGAAGATGCCTGCAGGCCGGATGAAGATGAACCGCCAAGTGCCGCCGTCACCCTTGCTGCCAGATCACCCAGACGGGCGTACAGCCAGTTTCCGGGACAGCTTTTGTTGGCAAACCAGCGATGAACAGTCAGGATCATCTCGTCTGCTGCCGGAGCGTAGTTGAGGGTTTTATTCTTGTCGCCCAGCCACAGCAGTTTCTTCTTGCCGTTACGTTTGCAGATATCGATGCAGAGCTTAACGAGCGAGTTATATACGGCGCTGTTCATCGCATACGGCTCATTCATGTCGCTGGCACATTCGATGGTGACTGCTCTCTGGTCATTGGAATTGCTGGACGAGCACCAGCTGCGGTTCTTCTCCTCCACACACAGAGAAACCCGGCCGTCCGTGCCAATGCCATAGTTGCAGCTGGCCTGACGGGTCGGGCTGGTAAAACATCCGCAAATGCTCTCCGCAGAAAGCTGACCTACCACGCAATGCGGCGTGATGCGGTCAATGCTGTGTGTTCTCTGCCCGGAATGGTTCGGGGAGAGTTTGGTATAAACAACGAGTGGACTATTGGTGTATCCCATATCGATTCCTCCTAAAAAATTGAGACCCGGATCACTCCGAGTCTCATGTGTTTGTGTTATTGTGTTTAAGGGATCAGCAGCTTCATACCGACCCGGATGGCATTGGAAGTCAGACCGTTCAGTGCGCGGATATCGGCACAACGATTTCCATCCCCCAGTTCCTTCTCTGCGATCTTCCAGAGGTTGTCCCCAGGAACTACCTTATAGATTTTGCTTGCTGTAAATGCGTAGGTGTCTGCACTGTTCAGAACATAAGCCAGACCACTTGCTGCTTCCGGGCATTTGATCTTCAGCCAGCCCGCACAGAACTCCACGATCTCGATCAGCGTATTCTTCTTATAGATGGTCACAACCTCTGCACTGGTATCCGGCATTTCCCGGATATTCATAAGAGTCTTGAGCTTGCCATAGGCGATCGCTGCCGGGAGTTCCTCTGCAGTCGGATACTCTTCCTTTCCGGCTTCCTCTTTCTGCTCATCCGTCACAGGGGTGTCCTTCTCTTCCGAAGATTCCTCTTCCGGTGCTTTCCCTTCCGGCTCGTCCATAACCGGCTTTTCCTCCGCTTCTTCTGCACCTGTCACCGGCACAGCCTCCTCCGGGTAGATCACATTGCCGTCATTGTCAAACACACGGCTGCCGGGATTCTCATCGCACTTGGCCTTCGCATTCGCCAGCAGACGGTATGCGCCAAGCTGGGATGCTTCATCCTCCCAGTCCTCACGCACACGGTAATAGCCGGTCGTCAGCTTTGCGGGATATTCTTTCATACTCATGGTCCGTTCCTCCTAAATAAAATGTGGGAGAGGCTTATCGCCCCTCCCGGTTGATTACTGCTTGTCGATTTTGTCCTGATCGCGCTCGTCTTTCAGCTGTGCCAGCATCTCCTTGAGCTTCTCCGGCACCGGAAGACCGATCACTGCTGCATTCTCGAGACAGCTCAGACCCTCGTTTGCCAGATAGAAGAACACCACAGCGGTGCGGATGGCGGCTCCATTCTGGAGGATCTGTGTGTCAATGATATTGGCAATACCAACCAGCACAAAGATACATACTTTCTTGGCAATTCCCTTAAAGCCTACTTCAGAAGAAAGCTCATGCTTGATAGCTGCCGCCAGCACCCCGGTGAAGTAGTCACAGACCACGAACACTACAAGTGCATACAAAAAGCCGTCAAACCCGCCGAAGAACCAGCCCAGGAAACCACCCAGGCCTGCGAACATCCATTCAATCTTGTCGATCACATTCTGCATAATTCCGTCATTTCCGCCCGTATCCGGGCAATAAAAATAGACAGCCGAAGCTGCCCTTTGATATGGATTATATATAAAAACACGGACAAGCCGTGGGATTTGATTATCGATAGCTGGCAATCACTGCACTGGCATTGAACACTCCGATCTTCTTTGCGCCTGCCGCATTCGGATGCAGACCATCAATCAGGTAGCGGCCATTGGCATTCTTTTTCTCGTAGATGTCACAGATACCACAGCAGAAAGTATCAATGACTTCCAGAGACATCCTGCCGGCAAGAAGTTTCAGATAATCGCCTTTCGCCTTGGACTGTGCATAGCTCCGGGTCGTGATATAGCCCTGAATCGGCGTACAGATATAAATCTTCGCCGCCGGGTACAGCTGCTGCAGTTTTTCGATGCTGTACCGGAATGCTGATGCAAACGCCCTGCGGTCCAGCTCTTCGATGGCGACCATTTCATTCTCTGAAGTGAAAGAGCCTTCCATATCGCCGGAAGGAACACCATCATTCGTACCACAGGCGATCAGGATCATATCAAAGTCGGCGTAGGCAGTCACTTCCTTGTAGTGAGGGCTGGTCTTGTCCTTGCCTCGGATGAGTTTTTCCACCTGATTGCCCATGACATTGTTGTGGTTCTGATCCGGTCCGGAAAAGACCGGGTTGCCATCGTAAACGCTGTCCTCATAATCGCACCATCTGGCACTGGATACCGACAGGTTTACAAACCGCTCCGGCTGGATGATCTCATTGAAGTATCTTACCCAGCCACGCTCCGATGTGTTCAGTGCCGTGATGCTGTCTCCCAAAAACAGGATCTTCTTTCCGGTGAACGCAGATTTCTGCTTCATGACCACCTGCATATCCGTAGACACGGAACTGATCGTTTTGGAAAGGTTCTGCATATTCGCATCTGCTGTTTTGATCGCATCCGCATTTACACGTACCTTTTCCGACAAGGCAGCAAGCTCCTTTGTATTGGTGTCAGCCTGCTCATGAAGGAGGCTGTAATCTTCCCCAAAGTAGCTGCCCTTCACATTGAAGTAATGTGCCTTTACGTTGGACATGGTCATATCGTAGGTGCTGTTCTTCGTGAACACGATCTGGATATAGTCATCCTTATACCCGGCATCTTCCAGCTTTTTGGATGGAATTTCAAGCGTGATTCTCTTTGGTTTTCCATCCGTAGAAGCGATCGACCCAAGGTTCACCAGCTTTGAACCAACCACATAGTAGTGCATCAGCTGGTCGTTGCAGTAATCCATCTCGACATAGAGCTTATCAAACCGCTCCGCACGGGGAACTTTAATGCCGCCGCCATAATATCCGCTCTCATACTCCGTCAAAAAATGATGGATGGTTGACCCTTCATCCACGATCTCCCATTTTCCTTTGGAAAAGACACAGGGCTGGAACGGAACTTCAAGGCTCTGTGACATCAGCGCATCCCGTGCAAGTTTTGCCGCGCTTACACAGGCATCTGCGAGTTTATCCTTTGTAACGGTATCATCTAGGAGTTTCTGTCCGTCCACCGATTTATCCCGGAGCATCGTGCCGGACAGCGTATGATCGCCAAACGGCATCCTGCCATCCACCTTGAACGGAAAGTAGCCATAAGACCGTTCCGGATATTTACAGTCCACTACAAAAACGATGATATCATTCTCTTTTGGAGAATCCGACCAGTCCGCTGTCACCAGCGTCCCTTCCACTGTATCATAGGAGATATAGGTCAAAAGAGCATCCGGATTATACGGGACCGGCTCTGGTTTCGTAAGCAGCTTATTCCCCTTCGCACCCAGATAGATAAAGTTTCCAGAAAACTCCAGCTGATGCTCTGCGGTATTCAGATTGACTGCTCCTGTATAAGAGAAAGGCATACCGTTGGCATAGAACTTATCGGCTCTGGACCGTAAGTGTGCACCAAATGAGTCATAGGTCTTCCCTGCCGAATCGACCCTCGCATCCAGAGTTTCTTTGTCCGTAGTCTTACCGGATGCAATGCTGTTCATCCTGGAATTCAGGGATGCTGCACTCTGCTGCATGGCCGTCCGTCCATCCTCCAGCTGCTTCTGAGCATCCGCCACCTTCTTTGTCAACGTTGTGGTCGTATCACTCAGACTGTCATTCACGTTCTGCACCGTATCCGTGAGTTTCTGGGTGACCCTTTTTTCCGTTTCGGACACATTTTTACTGATGCGGCTTTCTGTTTCCGCCAGTTCTGTATGAACGTCCTCCGCTGTCTGAGTCAGATGATCCTCTGCCAGCTTAATCTGCTCACTGAACTCACTGCATACAGCCCAGTAGTGTTCATTAAAGATTTCCGTTCCCGCCGGGACCGGCAGCTTAGAGATATAGCTGACACCAGTTTCCTGACACAGCACGATGATCAGTTCCTCGTACTCTTTTGTCTTGTCCCAGATGCCGCCATGCTTCGGGACGATGCGTCTGCCAACATACTTAGGCATAGAACACACCTCCCCTCAGCACAGAAGAGATCAGATCACTGCACAGGGCAGATAATCCGATACCCCCCCCCCCGAATTTTTAGACAATTATTACGGTTCATCATAGCTTTTCCTTTCTCCGGGATATTCCCAGCATCACTTCATATCCTGTAGTGCCAGTGTATACTTGACCAGCGCATACAGCTGATAGCCCCATGCGCAGTGTGCGTAGTTGTTCGGATGCCAGTTGGGGCCTCCGTACTGGCCTCGGCCATATGCCATGTGCAGTACCCTGCCACTCTGTCTGCCAACCGAATCCGCAGATACATAATCCAGTGTAGGATAACTCTCTACGGCCGGCTGGATCAGATGACCACTGCATACATAAACACCGTTTGCTTCATCCTGCAGTTCATCGCAGAAATACTGGTAGATGCTCACATTCTTGCTGTGAAGTCCTCCCAGCGTGATCTCAGAAGCCCGGTACTCCGGGTATTTTGCCGGGAAGTAAGTGCCTGTCTCATCAATGGACATGAGGATCACGATGATATCCGGATACTCACGCTTGATCGTTTTCACGACATCCGGGATATTAGCTTTGTACTCTGCAAGGGAACTGTTGTGGTTTAAGTTGATCACCACATGGGTCGGCGTGCACAGGTCATAAGCGTTGGCATCTTTTACTTCGGTACCGGCAGTTTCTCCCGGAATCAGGCGGGTCATGCCGTTATCCGCCAGTGTCCTGTACTTATCCAGACAAGCCTTCAGTGAGAAGCCCTTCGTCTTTTCATCGTAGAACGGGTTAATATTGGATGCGCTCTCAAAAGTCACAAGGTTCAGATCTTCTGCACTCCAGCCGCCCTTTCCCATCGCGTAGTTCACAACCGTCTTTCCATCTAGCTTGTACGAGGAAGAGGAACCGTAATGCTTGCCATTCACTGTTCCCGGCATGCCGACCATCAGACAGCGGTATTCGGTTTCTGCCGCTTTCGCGTCCTTGCGGTCCAGATCAAACAGGTAGCGCACCCACGACCAATAGTGGGTCGGAAGATCCGCATCTGTTTTCCCAACACCGGCCAGATACCCATCCGTCACACTGTCACCGATAACAAGGATCTTCGGGAACTGGTTCTTTCCCATACTGGCCAAGGTGCTGCGGTGCTTGAATTTGAGTTTCTGCGTCTTATAGACATCTGACACAAACGATTTCTCTACCGTCTGTTCCAGAACATCCTCCCCGCTGTTGACTGCCGTGTTGGTAAACGGTGAATACAAGTCAAAGCGCTCCTCCATCTCCGTACCAAAACCAGCCGCTCTATCCTTCCAGCCGGTCTCAGCGATCAGATGGTCCACCCAGACTGAAACATGATAGTTTCTGGCGGTCGAAAGGTTATTGCAGACCGTATACACCGGAGCCGCCGGGACAAGGCGAAGGTCTTTCTTTTCCGGCACGGCCACCAGCTGATCCAGCCGGGTCGTCAGATCTGTCAGCTGCTTTTTCTGGTTATCCGCCTCCGTCTGCAGGGAGTTCACTTCCTGTTTCAGATCATCCAGCGGCTTATAATCCGTGTATGCTTCGTATACATATTCCGTTCCCTCAACAACACAGAGTTTCTGTCCGGAAGATGCCATATAGAAGAACATCACATAGGCATCGCCTTCCTGATAGGTGTACTGGTCATTGGCATCCACATAACGGAGCGCCTTCTTCGCTTTGTCAAACACGACCTGGCTGGTTACACCGTTCGTGCCGGAGCCTTTGGTCACAAGACCTTTCTCGCTGACCGGGATATAATCCGTGGAACCATATCGGAGATTGTCTGCATGATACTGAATAACGGACGAGTGTACATAGGCAAACCATCCCGGACGGTACTTGGAAGGGTCGAGGAGGTTTCGGCTATGGACTGCATCCAGCTTGCCGGATGCCAGGGTATCCGTGTATTCCCGCTCATCCTTGAAAGCCTGTCCTACAACGGCGGCATCCGCAGCCATTCCGGAATAGGATAGCGTCGTATCCACCTTACCTGTACCAATCAGGATCTTGCCCATAAAGACGATCAGACGGTTTTTGTAATCATACTCCACATTCCCGGACGGTTCATTGCTGAAGAAATCGTTGCGGATTTCTTTTCCGGTACTCGGACGCACCGGATAATAGAGCACCTTGTCTGTACTGCGTACACGCAGTTTATATGCTCCTTCATCTATAAACCGGTGCAGGAACAGGATAATCTTGTTATCTCCCTTCACCAGTTCTACCGTCTGGGTGAATACCTCGCCTTCTTCCGATTCAAGCATGACGGTCAGGGTCGTCTCCCCAATGGTTCGGAGTGTGAACTGGATCTCCTGTACAAACACACTTTGCAGAACAGTCAGCGGCACATAGTAGGTCTGGAGTACGGGGCTGCTGCCTTCCCAGATATTACTGACACCATCATATAAAAAGGGCAGGTCCAGACTGGTCATCGTTTCCTTTGCCAGCGCATCATCCGCACTTCGCAGTGCTTCGATCTCGATTTCCATCTTTTTCTGATTCTGTCGCTCCCGCTGAACCTGATTCCACAGCTTTGCAGACTCTCCGCAGACCTTCAAATTCAGGTCTTTCGCATAGGAACTTGCCCGGATCTGGAATACCCCTTCCGGGATCTCCAATTCCTTTTCTTTGTATTCCCGCGGCTGTTCTGTGTCCCTGGAATCCAGAATAGATGCCACAAACGTACCACTGGCATCATAGCCTGCAACTCCGATCCAGTTGAACACCTGCCCGGTATAGTAGACTTTCTGGCAGGCAGTATCTACAGGGATCAGTGCTGACGTTTGGACATGCTCAAACTTCTGAGTTTCTCCGTTGATCGTGTTGACTGTAATGCCTTCTGTCAGTTCACCGGTTGCATCATAGTTTGCATCCACCTTGGATTCCTGCAATGCATCCAGCCCTTCTTTTACTTTCGGATAGATGGAACGGATCGCTGCTCCAAGGTTGTCAAAGGTATTTCCCTCCGAGTCCACTCTTGCATCAAGGACTTCCGTGTCAGAGGTTCTCCCTTTCGCGATCTGATCCATCCGGGCATTCAGGGCCTTGTTTGTCTGTGCGACATTCTGGGCGCTCTGATTCATCTGCTGCTCTGCCGCTGCGACTTTTGCAGTCAGATCCGATTTTGCATTCTCCACACGCGCAGTCACACGGTTTTCTGTCTCAGACAGGCTGGTGTTTACCTTACTTTCTGTGCTGGAGAGACTTTCATTGATACGGCCTTCTGTGTCGGATACATTTTTGTTGATCCGGTTTTCCGTTTCCGAAAGCTCTGAGCGGATATCTTCAGCCGTCTGGTTCAGGTGCTCCTCTGCCTCTGCGATCTGCTCACTATGCAGGCTGAACAGACTCCAATACTTCTCATCATCCAGAGCCGTTCCCTTCGGCACCGGAAGATTGGAAATAAAACTGTTGCCGCTGTCTGTATCCAGCACGATCTGCAGCTCTTCATATTCTTTCCGGATGTCCCATTCGCCTGCATGTTTGGGAACGATCCGGCGGCCTGTGTATTTTGCCATATTACCCCTTTCTGTCAGCCTTACACTGACGCATCATCCTCGCCATATTCCACGACCAGATGTCCTTCCTCATCAGTCGTAAATATCAGCCCAAGGTCGCATTTTGTTTCAAATGCAAAATAACCATCCTCCGTAATCGATCCTTCCACGATTTCACGGCACAGCTTTTCTACGGAACTGGACTCCGATTTATCACTCAGCCCAAGGCCGTCATCCGACTCAAAGCCAAAGCAGCCTGCCTTGTCAATAAACAGATTTCGGATGCCATCCCGAACTGCTTTCAGGAATGCTGTAAATGTGTAAGTGGCGATCTTGCCGTTATTGATGGCCGCCCTCTCCACCTTTAATGTAAGGGAGAATGAGCCAAGGACATCACCTTCTGTGCTGAGCATAACAACATCCAGCGGAAAACGTCCGGCCTGCGCCGTCATGAAGGTCGTGATCGTAAAGAGGACTGCCCCCTTCTCAACGAATACAAGGTCTGGCGCGGTTTCGCTCGTGTAGTGGAAGATCGTACCGTCCGGTCTGGTACCGGAACAGGCTACAATACAATTCTGCGGCACGGTATATTCCACAGAGTTGTTATACAAAACACAGCGAACTTTTCTCGCCTTGTTGTCATACTGCTTGACCGGAACCGTCACCGGGATGAGATTTTCCGTCAGTGACAATTCCACTTCCTGATAAATGCCTGTAAGCATTACGAACTTCCTCCTTCCTGATCCGTCTCCTTGTTATCTGTTTCCTCTTTGTTTTCCGTATCCTTATCTTCACTGCCCGGCTTTTCGATATCCGGGGTCTCAGGATCGGTCGGTGTGGTCGGCTCAGTCGGTTCCGTTGGCTCTGGATCAGGTTCTTCCGGTTCATACCCAAGCATCTGCCACTGCTCTCCGTCCCAGAGTTTCAACCGCAGGTTCTTTTTATCGACCCAGAGCGCATCTGCTGCCGGGGTCTCCGGCGCGGTTTCCGACACCGGGATGCTGGGCTGGTACTTTTCATCCAGTTCTTTTTCGACATCTTCCGACAGCTTCTTCGCCACACTGTATCTCTCATCCAACTCCTTCTGCAGATCTTCTGAGATTTCTGTTAGGGTGCTATACCGCTTATCCAGTTCCTCATACAGTTCTTTGGACAGCTTCTTTGCCGTTTCATACCGCTGATCGAGTGTTTTCTGAAGTTCAACAGAAATAGCGGTCGCTGTTTTGTACCGCTCATCCAGTTCCTCCAGCAACTCCTCGGAAAGCTCGGCTGCTTTCTTGTAACGGTCGTCCAGTTCCTTGAGTGTCTGCTCCAGCAGGATTGCTGTTTTGACTGCGGAATCATCTGACTCCCAGCCATATCCCCATGTCTTCCCGCCATCTGTGGAAACAAAAAATCCGGCTGGGCTATTCTTCCACGCAGCCGTTGATTGTTTCAGGGTTGCTGCGTTGAATGCGTACCGAGTCGTATTTCCCTTACTGTCCGTCTCATTCTTATAATGAAGGCCGAACAGTGCAGCAAACAGCGCACCATCATAGATAATGGAGGCCGAAATGCCGCCCATCTGCTCTCCCACTGCTGTTTCCACACGGACTGCGGTATCGTATGCGGCGGTTGCTGTATTTCGGATACTGTTAAGGGAGCTTGTCAGGGAAGAATTTCGGCTGTTGACCGTGGAATTTGACAGTGTGATGCTGTTGTACCGTTCCAAAAGCGAGTCATATTCGGTTTCTGTAACCTTGGAACTGGCTTCAATGCCCAGCTTCGAGATATACACATGAACCGTATCACAGAGCGAGACCTGTTCTGCCTGTACAACATCCTCATATCCGGGTGTATTCCAAAGCTGAATGAAGTCGATTTTAATGTCGACCTCCGGTTCTGTCAGGCTGGTCGTATCAATATAGTCCTGTGCATACTCTCGCAGAGCCGCTTCCGATGGCTTTTCCTGAAAGGCACTGGTGCAGTCCAGCACCGTAATCTTCTGATACGGCACAGATTTTCGGCTGACCATGACCACTTTTTCCGGCAGTTCCATAACCGCCTGCGTTTCGTTGTCTACCCAGTACGGATGCACTCCTGTAATGGTATTCTCGATGGATTTCTCCATCTTGAAATCCGTCAGATTTTTGCCGTAGACGATATGAACGTTGTGGTCCGCACCTCTGGCTCTGTGAAACTTGACTGTGTAGCGATCCCACTCGAACTCTCCTCCAAAAGTATCCAATACCGAGCCATCCATACCGCCCAGACAGTTACGGAAAGATGCCGGAACGGACACAGTAAACATCGCACTGGATGCCACATCTGTCCAAACTGAGAATGGACAGTCGGAAGCCGCATGGCTTTTTAGCCCCTGCACCGCTCCTGCGCACCCACTCACTGAGAACGGGGAAACTGTAATAAAGTTGAGCTGATAGGAAATATGCCGTGCCTGCACTTCCAGCTTTCCATCGATCGGAGTCGTGATCTTGTAGATTCGGAACGGCTGCGGCTGCATCGTATCGGATGGTTTGGCAAGGATGATATTTCCCTCCTCCAGCATTTCGGCATGGATGCCATCTGCCGGACAGATGAGCTTCAGCTCATAGCTTCCATTTCGCTTTTCCGTTACGGTACAAGACTGTGCATCTGCCAGTTTTCCGATGCCGTTGTGGTTGAACTTTGTTTCTCTGGAATCATATAAACATGGGATCACTGGCTGCACCTCCCCTCAGAGCGTCCACCAACGGGGAATGACTTCCACCGCCGTGATACCGCCTGTCCATGTGATTTGTGTCTTTCCCTCCGGCAGTTCCGGGAAATCATCCGAAAGGATGGTCTCATTGCAGAAGCCGGAAGCGTTGTAAGCGTTATGCGTCTCGCAGTTGAGCAGCACATAGTCTTTGATGCTGTGGATGGTGATCTTCTCTTCCCCCACATACAGCTCGCCGCCAGAATCTCCATAAACCTTGAAGATGGGCTGTGCAGGAAAAGCAAAGGGATTTTTGAGTGTTGTCCTGCTCTCCAGCCGAATACTTCGCTGTCCATCCACGCTCCACCGCTGGGGTTTACAGTTGAATGTCAGCTCCATCTCAGCAGCTTTCTGAGCTGTCACATCAAAAGCAAGGGCATCTTTGCAGACCGCCATCCGGAAAAAATCCGGGTCGTAGGTATCCTGCAATTTCTGATATCCAATCGGAGATAACAGCCATGCCTTGACTATTGCGGTCTTGGCCGGCAGACCGTTGAAGAAAAATGCCTTATACTTGATATCCACGTTCTGATACCTGCGGCGGCCTGCCTTTGCATTCTCGGTGAGGATGTCTCCGTTCCTGCCGGGTACGGAGGTACTCTCCACATCCGCAGCCGGAGAATCATACACACCGGGACCAGACAAATATAATAGGAAGTCTTTGCTGGACTTCCCGGCAAACGACAGATACTGTCTGGCATATCTGTCTTTTAACTGAAACTGTGATACTGTTTGCTTTGGGGTGTTATAGCCCATACGCATCTCCTCCTTTACTTGAAGACCGAATCATCCTCATGGATCATGCCGTTGATCTTATCGGCAACAGTCTGTGCGAGTTCATCATCGTTCCGGGCATTGTAGCCATTGACCGTGATATACACACCACCAAGGTTGGTCGTCCGGGTCGTACCGCCTCCAGCCAGAGCGGCCTGCGGGAAGTTCCATCCTGAACCATCGAAGTGTGGCAGAGTCAGTTCCGGCAGGCTGAAGGAACTGATGCCCTCCATTCCCTGCTGCACCTTTGCTGCCATCGACTTGATCTGGCTGATCAGTCCACCCTCGCCTTTCTTGATGCCGCCGGAAAGCAGCTTCATAAAGTCGGGCATATAGGTGTCCGCATCTGCTAACGGTCCTTCATCCGGCACCGAGAAGTGCAGGAACGAACGGATACCGCTCGCCACACTCTTGACCGCATTGCCGACCCAGCTCACACCCTTTTTGATGCCTCCTGCGATACCGCCAACGATGTCCTTGCCCCAACTGACTGCCGAGGAAGCCACGTTCTTGATACCGCCCCAGATGGACGATGCCACGTTTCCGATGGCAGAAGCCGCATTGGAAATACCGTTCTTGATGGCGTTTACTCCATTCGAGAATACCGAAGTGACCTTGTTCCAGATATTCGTGACTCCTTCCCGGAATCCATCGCAGTTTTTCCAGAGAGCGGTCAGTCCAAGACCGATGCCGCCAACGGCTGCCACTGCGATACCTGCAGGACCGGCAAGACCGGCCAGTGCTGTACCTGCGGTTGCGAGGAAGCCACCTGCAGAGCTTGCTACTCCTGCAAGGGCTGTACCCGCACCAGCAGCCAGACCGGATACAGTCGTACCCACAGAACCGAGCAGACCAGAAAGCGTTGTGCCGACTGTCCCGGCAATACCCCCCAGCGAAGAACCGATAGACGATACGATACCGGAAAGACTGCCGCCTAAACCGCCGATCTTCGATACCACACCAGAGAGCAGCCCGCCCAGATTCGACAGAATTCCCCCACCGCTGGAGCCAAGGCTTCCCAGCTTCGAGATGATGCCGGAGATTCCCTCTCCCAGACCGCCCATTTTGGAGGTCAGCCCGGAGATCAGGTTGCCAAAGTTCGACACGATCTGACCGCCATCTGCACTGCCGATCTTCGACAGGAAACTGCCGATGTTGGACAGCAGACCGCCTCCGTTTTCGGAGCCAAGAACATTGCCGAGGTTCTGCAACGTACTTCCGAGGTTTCCAATGGTGTTCTTCATGGAGCCGAGCTTGTCCACAAGACCGGTGACCGTATTGACCGTGTCACCGACCTTGCTGATGCCGTTGCCCAGGCTCTTTAGGAAATCCGAGTTGAAAGTATCGCCAAGGCTGCGGATCGCATTTCCAAGGGAACTGGTCTGAGAGCTCAGTTCTCCAATGGAATCCTTCATATCCGTAAAGCCCTGCTTCACTTCATCGCTCATACTGCCGACTGCAGTTTTGGTGATACCCTGCAGGTCAGTCCAGAGCTGCTGGAACTGTGTTTTCAGCCCGGAAAGCCCGGTCATCAGCTGGGACTGGATACCGCTGCCCACATCCCTTGCAGCACTGCCGATACCACTTTGGCTTCTCTTGATCGTGGAGGCAAAACTGCCAACCACAGAATCCATCCAGTCGCCCAGCGAATCCACCGGGGTTGTGAGATTGTCGCTCATTGAACCGGCAAGCCCCTGCACCGCTTTCACTACCGACTTGACATTTTTCTTAATGCCGGTCGCCAGCAGCTTCATGAAGTCTGGCATATAGGTATCTGCATCGGACAGAGGTCCTTCGTCTGGCACGGAGAAATGCAGCAGACTTCTGACCCTGCTTGCGACATTTTCTGCCGCTGCGATCACGGAACCGGCCGCTGCCCGAACACCTGCTGCCATCTGGGAACAGATATCTGCGCCCCATCGGTATGCCGAAGAAGCAATCGAACCGAGCGAGTTAAAGCTGCTCCTGATACTTGCGACACCAGAAGAAACCGTGCTGCGCAGGCTGGACATTGCCGAAGACACCGTGGACTTGATGCTGTTGAAGGCAGAGGTCGTGGTGGATTTCAGTGTGTTCCAGCCGCTTGTGACCGTACTGCGAACTGCGGATACAGAGGAAGTTGTAAGACTCTTGATGCTGTTCCATGCAGTCGTGATGACCGTCTTGATACCATTCCAGCTGGTGTTCGTCAGAGTTTTCACTGCGTTCCATGCGCTTGTCATGGAAGATTTTACAGAAGCAGTTGCCGAAGTAGTCAGAGACTTGATTCCGTTCCATGCTGTGGTGATAACACTCTTGATACCGTTCCAGCTGGTCGTTGTCAGCGACTTTACCGCACTCCATGCACTAGTCATGGAAGATTTGACAGCTGCTGTCGCAGAGGTCACATTGGATTTCACCGCCACAAAGCTGGTCTGGATGGTGGTCTTGATGCTGTTCCATGTGCTCGTGGTACTGGTTGTAATGGAACTCCATGCGGATCTCATCGCGGCACTCACACCTGCCGTTCCGGTCTTCACCGTCTGGCTGATGGCCGCCCAGCTCTTACTGTATGCCTGCTCCACTCCCCTCATGGAGTTGGTGATGGAAGTAGACAGCGTGGTGGACAGATTCTCTGCCGCCGCAGTTACAAGGCTGGTGTTGGTCGTGATGCCGTTTGCCAGTCCCTGCATGAAGTCCGGCATCCAGCTTTCCATATCCGCCAACGGTCCTTCGTCCGGCACCGAGAAGTGCAGGAAAGACCGGATACGGTCCGCCACTCCCGATACGGCGCTTGCCACATCCTGAATCCTCGACTGGATACCGGACACAATGTTGCCGATCATGTCCGAGCCCCACGAGAATGCCTGTCCAGCCAGACCCTTGATAAAGGAAACTGCACTGTTAAAGCCGTTCGTGATGGTGGACTTAATACCGGAAATGGTAGAGGAAATCCCGGATTTCATCGAGTTAAAAGCTGTGGTCGCCGCGCTCTTGATGCTGTTACTGAGGGACGAAACCGTAGACTTCATGGCATTCCAGCCGGAAGAAACCACCGATTTGATACCATTTACCACACCGGAGATTTTGCTGCTGATGGCGCTCCAGATGGAAGAAACCGTGGACTGGATTGCTGAAAGGACAGTCGAAATGACCGTCTTGATTGCATTCCATGCCGTACTCATCCGGGTCTGAATGCCAGTCAGCAGCGGAGACAGGAACGATACAATAGCGTTCCATACAGTTGTCACCGCGGTCTGGATTGCAGTCAGCACCGTAGAGATGGCTGTCTGGATCGCGGACCAAACCGTAGAGAAAGTCGTCTGCAATCCAGTCAGGATCGGAGTCACAAAGGCGACGATGGCGTTCCAGATGGAAGTGATCTTCGTCTGGATCGCAGTCAGTGCTGCGCCGATCAGGATCTGAATTGCCTGCCAGATGGTTTCAAACAGATATTTGAACGCATCCAACAGAGGTTTCATGGTGTTGTAGATGCCATTCCACACCGAAGTGATCGTCGTGCTGATGGTGTTCATGACCGTAGAAATCGCAGTCAAGATCGCCGTCCACACAGTTGTCACCATGGTATGGATCGTATTCAACACAGAAGAAACGGCTGTGGAAATGGCAGTCCAGATGGTGCTGAAGGTCGTCTGGATACTCGTAAGGACAGTCGTAAAGAAGCTCGAAACTGCAGTGAACACAGTCGTTGCCACACTTTGGATAGCAGAAACTGTGTTTGAAAAGAAGCTGCTGATTCCGCTCCACACGGTCTCAAAGAAGCTCTTGATACTGCCCCATACCGTCTGCCAGTCCGTACCGAACAGCCCAAGAAACACATCCAGTGCGCTCTTTAATGCGGTAAGAGTCGTAGAGAATACAGACTTCACGCCATCCCAGATACTGGAGAAGATACCCTTTGCCGCTTCCCATGCACCGCTCCAGTTGCCGGAGAACACATTGGAAAAGACATCGAACAGACCCAGTAAGGTATCCAGAACAACGCCAAGGATGGTGGCAATATTCTGGAATGCTCCCTCGAACAGCGGTGCAAGCACCTGACAGAATCCATCCCAGACAGCTTTCAGTACCTCGGTGACATCCTTAAAATCAAAGCCCAGCCCGTTGATCCGCTGTGTCAGCTGGTCGCAGAAGCCTTTCACCTTGGAAACGATGTCGTTCCAGATGCCGGTAATGGCAGTACGGAACTCCTCGTTCGTATTCCAGAGGTTCATGAATGCTGCCACCAGCGTGCCGATGACCGACACCACGGCTACGACAGGCCCAGACAGACCACCCAGAACCACACCCAGCTTGCTGAACACACCGCTGGCACTGCCCACATGGGTGATGAGAAGCCGGACACCCTTTGCAAGAGAACTGAATCCCCGCATCGCTGTGCCGACGGTCGATATAGTCTTACCCAGTACAATAAGCAGCGGACCAATGGATGCCGCCAGGAGTCCGATCTTGATGATCGTTTCCCTGGTACTTTCATCCATGCTGTTCAGTTTATCCACGAACTGCTGCACGGCAGATACGATCTTGCGGATGGTGGGCATCAGAATGTCGCCAAAAGAAATAGCCAGCTCCTCCAGCTGAGATTTCAGGATGGTGAGCTGACCGTTTAAGTTGTCCTGCATGGTTTCTGCCATGCTCTCGGATGCGCCGTCACAGTTTTCAATGGCACCACGCAGTTTGTTGATGTCCATCTCGCTGGAATTCATTAGGGCAAGGAAACCGGACATCGCATTCTTGCCGACCAGTGCCTCTGCGTTGGCGGCTTTCTCAGATTCCGACAGCCCGGAAAACGCCACACGGCAATCCGCAAGGATGTCGTTCAGGCTTCTCATGCTGCCATCTGCATTGCTGGTCGCAATCGTGACCTCTCCGATGTTTTTACCGACAAAGGTCACTTCACCGGAAAGGTTATTCATGATGGTACGAAGGGAAGTACCAGCCTGCGAAGCCTTGATACCACTATTTGCCATCAGACCGATGGCTTCTGCGGTATCCTCTGCCGAGAACCCAAGCGCACCGGCGATAGGCGCACAATATTTGAACGTCTCGCCCATCATGGACACATTGGTATTTGCATTGGAGGAAGCGGCGGCAAGAATATCCGCAAAATGTCCGGAATCCGAAGCCGACAAGCCGAAAGCGGTGAGGGCATCTGTGACGATATCCGAGGTCGTGGCGAGGTCTTCACCCGAAGCGGCCGCCAAATTCATGATACCCTCAATGCCGCCCAGCATGTCGGAGGTTTTCCATCCGGCCATCGCCATATACTCCATCGCAGAGGCGGCCTCTGATGCGGAAAACTTGGTCTTCGCACCCATCTCACGAGCCTTTGCTCGAAGCTGGTCAAAGTCATCCCCGGTCGCACCGGAAATGGCAGATACTTTGCTCATTTCAGCATCAAAGTCCGCTGCTGTTTTCACCGCTGCTGTACCAAGACCAGTCACAGCTGCGGTCACAGGCAGGAACTTCTTGCCGACATTCTCCACAGAAGATCCGATGCTCTGGAGCTTTTCTCCGGCTTCATCGATCTTGGCAAGAGTCGCATTCGTGGTCGCCGCCTGGTCCTGTAAGGATCGGAGATTCTGTTCGGTCTCCACGATCTCACGCTGGAGGGCATCGTACTGCTGCTGGGTGATCTCACCGTTGGCAAGCTGCTCATTGGCCTGCTGTGCGGCAGTCTTCAGCGTTACCAGCTTTTCCTTAGTGGCTTCAATGGCATCCTTGAGCATCTTCTGCTTCTGGACGACCAGTTCTGTATTGGAGGGGTCCAGTTTCAGGAGTTTGTTGACATCCTTCAGTCCGGACTGCGTCCCCTTGATTGATTTGTTTACACTTTCCAGTGCTTTGGAGAGCTTTGTGGTATCGCCGCCGATCTCAACGGTGATGCCCTGGATTCTGGATGCCATTTGCGTAACCACCTCCTTGCAGGCATGAAAAAAGCCCATCTGCACGAGCAGACAGGCTAAAGTAATAAAATACTATTGGCTGTGTATCAAAATCAGCCTTTCAGCATACAATATATTTATCAGTAAATTTATCGACCAACCGGTTGATATTTTTGCAAACATGTGCTATAATGCAATCAAAGAAAGGAGTTGACGATTATGGCTTCTGTTATGAGTGCTATTACTAACACTGTTCCAATCACCCAATTCAACCGTGGTCTTGCCGGAAAAATTTTTGAAGATGTCAAGCAGTGCGGTGCCAAGGTTGTTATGAAAAACAATGCTGCCGAATGCGTTCTCATCTCCCCGGACGAATATGTCCGTTTAATGGATGAATTAAATGACGCTCGTCTGCTGGCTGTTGCTTCTGAACGTATGGCACACTTTGATCCCACCTCTTTGATTTCTGAGGAAGAAATGAACCGCCGTCTTGGTGTTACAGAAGACGACCTCGCCGGTTTTGACGAGGTAGAAATCGAATGAGCTGGAAAGTTGAATATCTCCCTGAAGCAGAAAAAGACCTCAAAGGTTTAGATGGTAGCCAGCGCAATCTTGTTCTGAAAGCCATCAAAAAAGTTCAGCAAAATCCTCTGCCTGTTGATGAACAGGGCTACGGCAAACCGCTCGGCAATCACAACAGCACTAACCTTGCAGGACTTCTGAAGATCAAACTCCGCTCTGCGGGTCTGCGCATTGTCTATCAGCTTCGACGCACGGAGACATCTATGATGATTATTGTCATTGGAGTCCGTGCTGATGAAGAAGTGTACGAACTTGCCCAGAAGAGAGTCCTCAAGCACGAAAAGTCCGATTGACTTTCTCTGCCTAAACGACTATGCTTTGATAATGATCAGGTTTCGGTAACCTTGCGAGGTCCGAGGCCGGGAAGATGACCTTTAGGCCACCTTCTTTCTCCCCCAGTTGTGCACGGCTGGGGGATTTTTTATACCTTGCTGCCAGACGACCGTGCTTATTTCGTTCACAATATAAGCACGGTCGTCTGGTTTTTGCTTTAGAACCGGTCGAAGTCCGACTGACTTGCCAGCTCTTTGTAGGGATAGTCGTCATTCTGCCGTTCTGTGAACATATCATTGACCAACCCGATGGTCAGCAGGTCGAGGTCGGCGATGCTGATACCGAGCTGTACACAGCGCAGCAGAAAGAGCGGGGTGGTCATTTCCCGCTCACTTTTGCGAGGTTTTTTCTGGATTCCACCTCCGTCTGCACATTCAGACCCCACAGTTCGATCAGCTGGGGCAGAATCTGGTAGATGGAGAATGTGTTGAACTGGTCCAGGAACTCCTCCGGGCTGTCCGGCACCTTTGCCGGGTCTGCATGACGGGCCATCAGCCATGCCAGGTCCTCGAACATTTCCAGACTGAACAGGTCGAGGTTGGAATTGTCCTCATCGTTCTCTCCCACGCTCTTTTCCAGCTGGCGCAGGTCTTTGTAAATGTCACGGCCGAACTTGATGCGGTACAGACGCGGCACGGCGGCACTTGCCTTAAAGGTGACTTCCTTGCCATCGATCTCAATTTTCTTCGTAACTGCCATAATCGTAATCCTCCAAAATTTCATGTAAAATTGGCAGAGCCGAAGCCCTGCCGTATATCGTGTTTCTTACTCTGCCGGGTCAATGCTCACCAGTGCATTACCGCCGCTCACAGTAGGCAGCTTTCCATCCCACTTCTGGATCTTCTGGTATTCGATCAGCGTATCACACAGGCTTTCTGCCAGTTTGCGGTTTGCCTCTGCCTGTGCTTCTGCGGCAATGGAAGTCTTCTGGGCTTCCGCCTCTGCATTGGTGATCGCCACCTGCTTATCCGCTTCTGCCTTGGCAATGGCGGCTTCATTCTCGATCTTCTGCTTATCTGCATTCTGCTGTGCAATGGACTTCTGCTGGATGGCTTCGTTATAGGCATCCTCAAAATTCATGTCGTTGATGACGACCTTGTTCACAAACACAACATCGTCGCCGTATTTCTGCACAAGAGACTCTGCCAGCTTCTGCTGTGCCAGAGGCTCGATCTTGGTGCGGTTGGTCACCTCATTGGGACCAAGTTCAGCCATCGCAGACTTGATGGCAGATGCTACCAGCTCGTCACCGACCAGATTCTTGATGTCGGACACATTCGCATACAACCATGCACTCTTCTCAGGAAGCACCTGATAGGTCACGATCACATCAGCGGCATACACAGGGGTCTTGTCGGAGGCTTCTCCCCAGACCTGTGCTTCGATGTGCTTATCCTGCTGCTTGTTGTTGACCTTGTGGATGCTCTGCACAAAAGGAATGCAGAAGTTGAGCTTTCCGCTCTGGATGGTGGTCTCCTGGATCTGACCGAAGCTGGTCTTCACGCCTGTGTAGCCGGTAGGGATGATGTGGAACGAGCAGATTGCCAGTACCAGAACGATGATCACTGCGAACAAAGGAAAAATCTTCTTCATAATCGTATACCTCTTTATAATAATGTAAGCAGAGCCGAAGCCCTGCGGTGTGTGTCGGTCACTCAGCCCTGCGGCTCCTCGGCGTGGCTGGTGTCTTCGGTATCCACAGCTTCCGCCTGCGGCTCGTAGACCGCATCGTACCACTTGTTATAGACATCATCGGTGGTGTTGGTACCGGTCTTGGCCTTGACATAACCGTTTGCCAGAGGGGTTGCCTGCAGGTTCAGGGTGTCCGTCTTGACTTCCTTGCTGTCCTCATTGGTCTCACCCTCGATAGACGGACGGCTTGCAACACAGTTGTACAGCACATGACGGATGTGACGCTGGTCGCCATCGAACTCGAACAGGAAGGCGAAATGCTCCAGTTCCACATTGGCGTTCTCAGCAAGCACGCCGTTGCCATCCAGTTCCTCGTGCATGATGTCCGTAAGGAAGCTCTCCGGGATCAGCGCAATCTCAAGATCACCCTCGTAGCCGGAGTTGTTATTCACGACATAGTAGGCGATGTTGTCCGCATAGAACGGTTCAATCTCGCCATTGGCATCCATAGAAAGACTGACTGCACCGGGGATGCGGACCGGCTTTGCGTAAGTGACGCTGCCATCTTCGTCAAAGGTTGCCTTTGCATAGTGGCAGTTTTTCAGGCCAAATTTGACCTTATTGCTTTGCTTCGACATAGGTTATTCCTCCTATCGCCCTGCGGCCGGCTTATACGGTCAGCTCATACAGGACTTCATACATCTTTTCGGTTTCAATCCAGACCTCGCTTTTCTCATAGTAGAGTTCGTGTGCGGTCAGGACTTCTTCAATATTTGCTTCCATATCTGGGTCTTTGTAATCGGTGTACACCTCGATGTCCAGCCGGTTGAAATGGTGGTACACAAGGTTATCCGCGCCAAAGTTCTCAGCTTTCGGATACAGGAAGCAGATAAACGGTGGATCAGGGCTCTCCCCTTCTGCGAAATGGTCATACGCATAAGGAAGTCCCATCTCTTCCACCAGAGCTTTTACTTCTTCGTGGGTCATTGGTTCCTCCTATTTCAGTGCCTTTTCGATCAGGGACTGGAGCTGCTCGATACCTGCCTGTTCAGCCGGAGCGATATGCGGTCTTCCCGCCACACGTCCGCCGCCACGCTTGGCATGACCTTTTTCCAGCAGATGTGCCAGCTGGTAGCGGTTCTTGGAATGCACCACCATCTGAAGGCTCTGACTGGATTCGGACTGCTTGGTCGCCACCCAGCTTCCTTTGTACGCGCCTGTCCGGGACGGTGCATTGGCCGAAATCTGGTCTTTGACCGTTTTGGCAGATTTGCGGACTGCCTTCTTGACTTCGGTGGAGGCAAGGGTCGCATATTCTTTTAAGCCCTCATTGATGGCGTCTGCCATCTCATCGATGCTGACGGTTCGGCTCATCCGGCTGCCTCCTTTCCAGTCTGCAATGAATCTTCAGGATTTTCTTCTGATAGTTCATCGGGTCAACAGATTCGATATTGTAGAGCTGCTCCCGAAAGCGGATGCGGAAACCGGTGGAAGTCAGACCTTTGGTCTCACTGCACCAGCGTACCGAGAACACCACGCTCTTCTGTTCGGCTGTGACCTCACCTTCTTCTTCCTGCGCCTGATAGGTCGAGGCGTAGGCAAAGCAGGTGAAATATTCCTCCCATGTGTTCCGATGGTTTCCGACCTTATCAGTCACGACCGTGCTTTTCTCGATCGTGATCCGCTCATTCAGTTTCTCGATCATCAGAACACCCCCTCCCTCACAGCAAACAGAATGGAACGAAGCGTCAGCATCAGCTGCTTATGGTCAGCTTCGTCCCGGTGCTCATAGAGATACCCCAGTGCATACAGAATCGCCACACGGCAGGTGCTGCGCAGGGCTTCCAGTTCCCTTGTGGGCTGTACTCCGTTCTCGGCATCCCGGTCAGCGGCATTGACTGCCTCCCACTGGTCTTCCGAAAGACGTCCCACGTCCTTGCACATCTGCTCCGCAGAAGATAAAAGGATGCCGATCAGGGCATCCTCATCACTGCTGTCCACGCGGAGATAGGTCTTCGCTTCGTAAAGCGGGATCAGTGCCATAACCGGCTCCTCCTTTCCTGACTTTCTTAGCCCTGCGGTGCCATCTGCAGAAGCTGTACAGCTTCGGGCAGGATCAGCTTGCCATCCACACGCTGGGTGGTCAGGAAACCGACCTGATCAGTACGGGCATACAGCTCGTTCAGACGGCGGAAGGTGCGGTTCTGGCGGTCAGCCACCCAGTAGTAGCTGTAATCACCGAAAGCCATGACCTTGCTGCCGCCCTTGATCTCCGGCATGAAGGCAGAAGTCTTCAGCG
>ERZ894177.187-NODE-187-length-50972-cov-23.8522_pt1 | contig 50972 bp, 50 predicted proteins | sample MGYA00380277_ERZ894177 | MGnify/ENA primary metagenome ERZ894177 (study PRJEB32331, sample SAMN06328428) | human gut metagenome | biome: human gut microbiome; feature: stool | host: Homo sapiens | collected 2014-06-03 ... | reverse complement strand
AATCAGACCTCTTTTCCCAAATTCTTGATTTGGGTGTCCCATTGTCGAAGTCAGGAAATATCTTCCAGTCATCTCCAACTTCACGGAAATGCTGACCAAGATACGGAAATGCTGACCAAGATACATAACTAACGTGAGTTCGACGAATTAGAATAACGTTAATTGTCTATCTACTGTCCTTTGAACTGCAATTGTTGGTTTCTTAGGAAAGAAACAATAAGCAGCCAAAGATCCAAGAGTGTTGACAATGAAGTTATCGAATGATCTGTGTCTGGAATGTTCCACTTGTGCAATATTCTTAAGTTCGTCGTTAATGGTCTCTATAATCGCCCTCTTTCTAAGCAAGAGCCTATCTGATATTCTCATGATAGAACCCTTCATGTTGCTTTTTAGTTTTGTGATGAGTTGTATTCCATCAACGAAAAGTCGATTGAATAGGTTCTTGCTTATATATCCTTTATCTCCTACAAGCTTGCCGTATATGAAACCCACAAACGCTTTGTATTCTAATGGTTTACGGTCGTCTATATCGCCAGGAGTTATCATGAAGTTAAGCAATTCTCCCTTTTCATTACATATAAGGTGGAGCTTAAAGCCGAAAAACCATCCCATAGAACATTTGCCCCTTTGTGCGATGCCTTTAAATGTCTTGTGAATATGGATTCTTTGGGTTCTACATACACGAAGAGGTGTGCTGTCTACGAAACTAATACCGGTACATTTTTCCAAAAGAACCTTCTTTATAAAGATAGCCAACGGAATGGCAATGGTCTTCTGAAGTTCCACAAAACGGTTATATGACACTACATTTGGAAATAAATGTCGAAGATGCACACATACATATTCCTTATAGAAATGTTTCAGGCAACGAAAGCCTGAACTGTGGAAAAGTATAATGATAACCATTATTTCTGCCTTTGACATGGTGAATTCACGATGATATCTACGTTTGGTGTTGCTTTTTATGGTGTATTTTCCCATTTGGGCATCAAAAACTTTGCAGAAGTCATCCGCAATACAGAAAATTTCAGTAACTTTGTCTTCGGTGATCATAGCGATTATTGTTTGTAAACTTTTGATTTTTAGTACATTAAAGTTACAACAATTTTCGTTAATCACCAAATTTTCAGACACTTATATTTCGTCGAACTCACGTTAAAGTTCTGCCAGATCCGCTTCAGTTTAATTGGGGACAAATAGGAACCCACAAATTCAAAGCGTTCGAGACCAGCTACGTGCAATTAGAGAAATAGGAAACAACTATGGCAAAAGACTACAGCGAAGACCTGCTCATACAAAAGAGTACTGCCGAACTTGCAACCTTAAACAGCAAAACAATAATTTAATTTTCAATATGGAAAGAACTGATTACATAGAAACTCGTGAGGACATAATCTACAATATAAAGACATTGTACTCATACCTTCATGGTGACAGCGGTGAAGACTATAAATCGTGGGCTATAGAAAAGTTAAGACTTGGCAGAAATATGGTCATTGAGATTATCGATGGTCATGTATGCTTCGGACCAAGCAGATTTGTTGGTTATCAGGGCAATACGAAAGATAAACATGATGATTTCCCAGGAAATGGCACTGATACTGATAATAAAATCAAACGGTTCTACCAAAAAGTTGCCGACGAAAGACTTGATACCCTAATGCAGTCTGAACTTTCTAAGTATGAAGAGTCATCCGCGAGTAAAAAGTATTGGATACCTAACGATATGACTGTTGAAGACATAATTAAAGCAATGAAAAAAAGTACTTCTTTTATTCCACATTACCAAAACTACGATAAATTTTGGCATATTCAGATGCATTTACCAGAGGGCAAAGATGGTGTAATTGTTGATTCCTCACTTATGCTGATGGAGGCTGAACCAATAATAGGAACAGGTGAATGGGATGACGCACAATGTAGAAACTTCAAAACTATAGACAATGGCAGTATTGTATTAGTTAGAAAAGGAAGCCAAGCATTAGCACTGTGTCAAATTATTGGAGATAATTTCACAAATGATAGTTTAAGTGCTAAATATATCAATATTAATTATCGAAAAGTAAAAATAATCGCATTGGCAAGCGAATACAAACAACCTCGTTCAGGACTTTTCTCACAGGGAACATTTAAATCATGTAGTAAAGGAACAGAACAATATAGTTATATTGAAAGTTGGTTGAAATATATGAATGACATTGCATATTTAGAGAAGTGCGCTAAACTTCTTAGCAAAAAGCACAACATTATCCTGCAGGGCGCTCCTGGCACGGGCAAGACCTATAATACGGCAGCCATTGCCTTAAAAACATTGGACATAACAGATATTGATCTTACAGATCATAAGGCTGTAATGATTCGGTATGACGAATTGCTTGGTAAACAAATCTTCTTCGCCACCTTCCATCAGTCACTTGATTATGAGGACTTTGTGGAGGGCCTAAAGCCGCATGTACAGACAGACGATAAAGGAAACTCTATTGGCATAACCTATGAGCCGGAGGATGGCATCTTCAAACGTGCCTGTAACAAAGCTGTAGAAAATGCTGAAGACAACAAGTCTGTTGTCCTCATTATCGACGAGATAAACCGAGGTAACGTATCGAAGATATTCGGTGAACTCATCACTTTGCTCGAATCAGACAAGAGAAGCCAAGGCAATCATCCCATCAAGGTTATTCTTCCATATACAAAGGCTGAGTTTGGAGTGCCTTCCAATCTGTATATCATAGGTACGATGAACACAACAGACCGGAGCACTGGCACACTTGACTATGCACTACGCAGAAGATTCGCCTTCGTAACCCTGCAATCAGACCGCTCTGTCATAGAGAAACACTATGATAAGTTAGGAAACGCTAACTTGAAGGATATGGCTGTGGCATTGTTTGATGACATTAAGAAGTTCATCGAAAGCCCGAAGCATCTCTGTGGCGACATGAGCATTGACGACCTTATGGTCGGTCATAGCTATTTCATGGCAGAGGACGAGGAAGAACTGAAGGATAAAGTTGAATACGAGATAATACCTCTTATCAATGAGTATATCAACGACGGTATTCTCAATGTGAAGAATGAGGAAAAGAAAACGGCGTTTGACTCTTGGCTTTCATTAGCTCCAATTCAAGAAACTGATGAGGACGAACAAGAAGAGGAAGAACAATAGATAAAAAGACAGCATATATGAAGCCCATTGTGATTCAAGAGCACGAACAACTGAGCATCGAACAAAACGACAGATATGAACGTCTGAGTCTTGTTCGATGGGATAAGCCTATGGATAATTCGCCATGGGGCTATTATGCTTCGTATATGATTGGAGCAGAATGGATAGACGAGAAAGAAGCATTGGTCGTGACAACAAAAAGAGGAATGGAAAAGATAGACTTCCTTACAATGTTCATGACCTGTTTCACATCTGGCTTGTCAGTAGAGGCTTTCTCCGAAATATATAACATTGACAGTGAGGCACCAACCATTTATGCTCCTTCATTAAAGGGTGTGCTAAGTCCGCTTATCGTCCTGCATTTTCTTGGCGTTGTCAGCAGAATAAGGTCTTTGAAGAAGGACTATGTCCATTATAGCGAGAACCTAAAGAAGGTAAAAGGACATATAAAGGTGATGAAGAACGAGCGAAAGAATATTGCTGTCAAACGATTTGACAGAGTGTTCTGTGACTATGACGAATATACAACTGATATCCCAGAAAATAGATTGATAAAGAAAGCTCTCTTGTTTTCAAAGCAGATATTGAGGCCTGTCATCGAAAATCATCAATCTGGCACTAAGGTTAATATAATGTTATTAAGGGCGCTCACCATGTTTGAGAATGTAAGCGAAGACGTACAAATAAGGGAAGTGAGACGAATAAAGGGACATAAGATGTTTTCTGAGTACAACGAGGCTGTTCGTCTGGCAAAACTAATTCTCCAACGATATGACTATAGCATAAGCAAGACAAGCAAGGAGGAAGAATATGTCTCGCCGTTTACACTTGACATGTCATTGTTGTATGAGCATTATGTATACGGATTGCTTCGGGAGGCATATGGAAACAGAATATTATACCAATGTGAAGGTGAGACCGGCTTTCCTGATTTTCTGTATTGTTCGAGCGGTTTTAGAGCCATACTCGATACCAAGTATATCCCTAAGTATGAGACAGCTTCGCTTGATAACTATGTAATCAGACAGTTGAGTGGTTACAGTCGAGATTTACCCATATTGAAAAAGCTCGGCTACAAAGATATCGACGAAGAGTCTCCTGTCCCGAATGTTCCTTGTATTATCATCTATCCTAAAGTTGGTGATGATGTCAAGAACCCTTTTAAGAATAGAGAACTTAAAGACTTATGTAAAACGCCAGTACGCAAATTAGCAAGGTTTTATAAGATTTGTATTCCACTACCCGTAATGGATCCTAAAAAATAAGACTCTGGCAAAAGACTGCAGCGAAGACCTGCTCATACAAAAGAGTACTGCCAAACTTCTGGAAAAGGAGCTTGGCTGGCACTCCGTGTATACCTATGACAGCGAGGTGCTCGGCTAACAATGCACGCTCGGTAGGAAAAGCCAGCGTGAGGTGGTGCTGACGCGTTATCTGAGGCTGGCTCTGAAACGTCTCAACTCGTGTATGAACGAGAAGCAGATGACCAATGTTTATAGCATCTGCCTACATATAATCATACCTCTTTAATGATAAAAAAATTCGTCCATACTCGAAAATATCAATTACTTTAACAATAAATGAAAAACAGGAATGTCAATATTAAGATTAAAGAAGTGTGCAATAATTGCGGTTAACACGATAATGTCAATATGGTTAATAAGGGCTATATTGTTTTTCGTAAAAATAGAACATGGCAAGTCCATATTATCAGATCATATTGAAGACGTTAAAGCATTGATATACATACTTGATACATTCGAGTATATTGCATTGTTCAGCTTTGCTTACATTTTAGTGCTCCTGTATATTCTGATAAATGTATTCAAAGGAAAGGTAAGCCGCAAGTTCGGAGACTTCCGCATACATTGCATGATGGACGAAATCGGCAAGTTGCACCCGCAGAACGTGAAAGGTATACTCGACTTTGCCAATGCTCGTAACATATTGCTTATCAACTCCTCACCAACAACCTACAACGTATCTGATTATCGTTATACCTATTTGTTGCAAAAGGATGGCAAGTCAAAGACTATCGTTCACCCATTGATTTCACAGAAATGAAGATAACCATTGCTCTCATAGACAAACTAATCCGTCTTCGTAATAGAGAATCGCTACCCGCAAGCCAGCTCAAGGGCGAGTGGGTAGATGATTTGGTGCGTGATGGTGTTTTGATTAGTAAATCGCATGGAAGTAGGAGAACGTTATTTGCGCCTAATGCAGAAACATTATGCAAAGCGTTAGCTTCTGTAGATGAAAGATTTATTGACATGGAGCTATTGCGTAAAACTTTATTGTCGGAGAATACCTTACGTTCGCAGCAAGCATCATCAACAGGCAACTCAAAGTTGGTGATGGCACGCTCATGCCCTGGTTTTCCTGTTAACTCATACGAACCAATTCCTTGTACATTGAATGGTCGGGAGTTCGTTGTCAACCCACAAGAAGGAGGTTTCTTATTTGTGGCAGATTGGCAATCGTTCTTCGTTCCCGATGATGTGGTTGTAGTTGGTATTGAGAATATGGAGAATTTCCGCATGGTTCGTCAGCAACGAGAGCTCTTTGAGCAATGTATTGGTAATAATCGATTGTTGTTCGTCTCTCGTTATCCACAATCCATTGATTTACGTTCTTGGTTGCAGATAATCCCCAATCGCTACATTCATTTTGGCGACTTCGACCTTGCCGGCATCAATATTTTCCTCACAGAGTACAATGCATATTTAGGCAATCGTTCTTCTTTTCTCATTCCCTCTGACATAGAAAGACGGTTAGCAAAAGGGACAATTGAAAGATACAATGAACAATATCAAAAGTATAAGAGTGTAAATTCAAATATCCCAGAGATTCAGCACCTTATTGACGTCATAAACAAGTACCATAGGTGCTACGATCAAGAAGGATATATAAAAATAAACGAACCATATTCCTCTACAAAAAACTCATAGACCGTTCCACACTGCGCCAAGGATTTAGCCTTGTACTCAGTCGGCTGTTTATCGCGCATCGCCGCAAAAACGCCAAATGGAACACCGCAAAACGCCAATGCCAAAAGTTATAACAAACAAAAAAATCCGTGCAACCTTTTGAGTTACACGGATTTTTATTTATCTATCGCTTATCGATTCTTTACTTCACCTCCTCGAAGTCGGCATCTTGGACGGTGTCGCCGTTATTGCCGGCATTGCCGCCCTGCTGCGCTCCGGCGTTAGGGTCGAATCCTGCGCCCTGCTGTGCGCCTCCGGCTTGCTGCTGGGCATTGTAGATGTCCTGAGCGGCTGTCTGAAGGGCTGCATTAAGCTTATCGATTGCAGGGTCGATGGCGTCGATGTTCTGAGCCTTGTGCGCTTCCTTCAACTCGTTGAGCGCCGTCTCTACGGCTGCGCGCTTGTCGGCAGGGAACTTATCGCCGAGGTCTTTCAACTGCTTTTCGGTCTGGAAGATTACGGCGTCGGCCTTGTTTACTTTGTCGATGCGCTCTTTCTCTTTGGCATCGGCTGCCGCATTGGCTGCCGCCTCGTCTTTCATACGCTTGATTTCCTCGTCGCTCAAGCCGCTTGACGCCTCGATACGGATGCTCTGCTCCTTGCCTGTGGCTTTATCTTTTGCCGACACGTTGAGGATGCCGTTTGCATCGATTTCGAATGTAACCTCGATCTGAGGGATTCCACGCGGTGCCGGTGCGATTCCATCAAGATGGAAACGTCCGAGCGATTTGTCGTCGCGCGCCATTGGACGCTCGCCCTGGAGCACGTTGATTTCAACTGACGGCTGGTTGTCGGCTGCCGTTGAGAATGTCTCGCTCTTGCGCGTTGGTATCGTTGTGTTGGCTTCGATAAGTTTTGTCATCACGCCACCGAGAGTCTCGATGCCGACCGACAATGGAACGACGTCAAGCAGAAGCACGTCTTTCACGTCGCCGCTGAGCACACCGCCCTGGATTGCAGCGCCTACGGCTACCACCTCGTCAGGGTTAACGCCCTTCGACGGAGCTTTGCCGAAGAATTTCTGTACGATTTCCTGTACGGCAGGGATACGGGTCGAACCGCCCACGAGAATCACGTCGTCGATGTCTGATGGAGTCAGTCCGGCATCCTTCAATGCCTGCTGGCAAGGAACTACGGTTGCCTGGATAAGGCTGTCGCAAAGCTGCTCGAATTTAGCGCGGGTAAGCGTTTTTACCAAGTGTTTAGGCACACCGTTTACCGGCATGATATACGGCAGGTTGATTTCTGTCGACGTAGAGCTTGAAAGCTCGATTTTTGCTTTTTCAGCAGCCTCTTTCAAGCGCTGAAGAGCCATCGGGTCCTGACGGAGGTCAACACCCTCGTCGTTTTTAAACTCGTCAGCCAGCCAATCGATAATCTTGTGGTCGAAGTCGTCACCGCCAAGGTGAGTGTCACCGTTGGTCGATTTCACTTCAAACACACCGTCGCCAAGCTCAAGAATTGAGATATCAAACGTACCGCCACCGAGGTCGAACACCGCAATCTTGCGGTCGCTCTGGCTCTTGTCAAGACCGTAAGCCAACGCTGCGGCCGTAGGCTCGTTCACGATACGGCGAACGTTCAAGCCTGCAATTTCGCCGGCTTCCTTAGTTGCCTGACGCTGAGAATCGTTGAAGTATGCCGGAACGGTGATTACGGCGTCGGTCACTGTCTGTCCGAGATAGTCTTCTGCCGTCTTCTTCATTTTCTGAAGAATCATAGCCGAGATTTCTTGCGGAGTGTACTGGCGACCGTCGATGTCGACACGCGGAGTGTTGTTGTCGCCTTTGACCACATTATATGGCACACGTGCGATTTCTTTTTGCACGGCATCGTAGGATTCGCCCATAAAACGTTTGATGGAGAACACCGTACGAGTCGGATTGGTGATTGCCTGACGCTTTGCAGGGTCACCCACTTTTCTTTCGCCACCATCGACGAAAGCAACAATTGAAGGCGTTGTGTTGCGGCCTTCGCTGTTAGGAATTACCACAGGGTCTTTACCCTCGAGAACTGCCACGCAGGAGTTCGTAGTACCTAAGTCTATACCAATGATTTTACCCATGATTCTATATTTTTATTTGTTATTATTCAAGTTTTCTCTGCCGTGCCCTTACCGGACGCGGCACACTCGGATAAACAAATCGCGTGCCAAACTCCGGCTGCGCGAATCCGACAGCCGCCGATGCTGACATTACGTCAGTCTGTTACTGACATTTTGCGCTAAAACTCTTCAATTAACCATATTTTTACAAATAAAAAAGTTGTTCTTGATATTTTTTCGTACTTTTGCGAACAAGTAATCTATTTAGAGAACTTTTAAAATTTAAATATTATGAATATCTCTCACATCGAACATCTCGGAATCGCTGTCAAGAGCCTTGACGAAGCCATTCCTTATTATGAAAACATTCTCGGAATGAAGTGCTACTCTATCGAAGAAGTTGCCGACCAGAAAGTAAAGACTGCGTTCTTCAAGGTTGGACAGACCAAGCTCGAGCTCCTCGAGCCGACTTCCGACGAGAGCCCTATCGCCAAATTCATCGAGAAGCGCGGCGAAGGCATCCATCACCTCGCATTTGCCGTTGAAGACGGTGTTGCCAACGCTTTGGCTGAAATGGAAGGCAAAGGCGTGCGCCTCATCGACAAAGCTCCTCGCAAAGGTGCCGAAGGTCTGAACATCGCGTTCATCCACCCAAAGTCGACACACGGCGTTCTTACTGAATTCTGCGAGAAACCTGAATAAGCAAACACTTAAACTATTAAGCATTTTAATATGAGCAATCAACTTGAAAAAGTGCAGGAGCTTATCGCCTTGCGCGAGAAAGCACGCCTTGGCGGCGGCGAGAAAGCCATTGCCAAGCAGCACGAAAGAGGTAAATACACCGCACGTGAGCGTATCGCCCAACTGCTTGACGAAGGCAGCTTCGAGGAATTGGATATGTTCGTGCAGCACCGTTGCACCAACTTCGGACAAGACAAGAAACATTATCTCGGCGACGGCGTCGTTACCGGCTACGGTACAATCGACGGCCGTCTCGTTTATGTTTTCGCACAGGACTTCACCGTTTGGGGCGGCTCGCTGTCGGAAGCCATGGCAATGAAGATTTGCAAAATCATGGATATGGCAATGAAGATGGGCGCTCCGGTCATCGGTTTGAACGACTCGGGAGGCGCACGTATCCAGGAAGGCATCAACGCCCTTGCCGGCTACGCTGAAATCTTCGAGCGCAACATCCTTGCATCAGGTGTAGTGCCTCAAATCTCTGCAATCCTCGGCCCTTGCGCCGGCGGCGCTGTCTACTCTCCTGCTCTTACCGACTTCACAATCATGACAAAGGGCATCTCATACATGTTCCTTACAGGTCCGAAGGTTGTGAAGACAGTGACTGGCGAGGACGTTACTCAAGAACAACTCGGCGGCGCAACAATGCACACCACAAAATCAGGTGTGGCACACTTCGCTACTGAAGACGGAGAAGAGGCATTGAAGCTCATCCGCAAACTCCTCAGCTACATCCCTCAGAACAACCTCGAAGAGGCCCCGCTCGTAAAGTGCACAGACCCGATCGACCGCGTGGAAGACGCTTTGAACGAAATCGTGCCCGACTCTCCAAACAAGGCATACGATATGTATGAGGTCATCGGCGCAATCATCGACAACGGCGAGTTCCTCGAAGTGCAACGCGACTATGCGAAGAACATCATCATCGGTTTCGCCCGCTTCAACGGACAGTCTGTAGGTATCGTTGCCAACCAGCCTAAATTCCTCGCCGGAGTGCTCGACTGCAACGCATCGCGCAAGGCAGCCCGCTTCGTACGCTTCTGCGACGCCTTCAACATTCCTTTGGTTTCTCTTGTCGACGTTCCTGGATTCCTTCCTGGCACAGGCCAAGAATACAACGCCGTAATCCTTCACGGCGCGAAGCTCCTCTACGCCTACGGCGAGGCTACAGTGCCTAAGGTGACTGTGACAATCCGCAAGAGCTACGGCGGAAGCCACATCGTGATGAGCTGCAAGCAACTCCGCGGCGACATGAACTACGCATGGCCATCGGCTGAAATCGCCGTGATGGGTGCGTCGGGTGCTGCCGAAGTGCTTTATATGAAAGAAGCCAAGACTCAAGAAGACCCGAAGGCCTACATCGCAGAGAAGGAAAAAGAGTACACCGACCTCTTCTGCAACCCTTACAACGCAGCGAAATACGGCTATATCGACGATGTAATCGAACCGCGCAACACGCGTTTCCGCATCATCCGCGCTTTGCAGCAACTGGCTACAAAGAAATTGACCAACCCTGCCAAGAAGCACGGCAATATTCCTTTATAATATAGTTACGTGTATGAATAAAAGATTTTTAACGCTGCTGTTGCTCTGCTCCTTCTGCGTTGCCGGCTTGTTTGCCCAAGGACGCAAAGGCGTTTGCATCAACGAAGTGATGGTGCAGAACGACAGCAACTATGTAGACGACTACGGTATGCGCCACGCGTGGGTTGAGCTGTTCAACTCCACGTTTGGTTCGGTCAACATCTCAAGCATGTTCCTGACCGACGACAAGGCAAACCCGCGTAAATATCCAATCCCACGCATGGACGTCAACACCAAGATCCCGCCACGCCAGCACGTGGTGTTCTGGTGCGACAACGAGCCCGACAAAGGCACGTTCCACGTGAATTTCAGCCTCAAACCCGGACAGGACAACACAATCTACCTGTTTGACAGCGACGGCACAACCCTCATCGACGAGGTAACCGTCCCTGCGACACTGCCTGCAGGCGCTTCGTTCGCCCGCAAGGTCGACGGACAAAAGGCTGAAAACGACGCCGAAGCATGGGAAGTGCGCGACGGAAAGAATGGCAAATACATCACTCCGAGCAGCAACAACGTGATTATCGACAAGAACGAGAAAATCGAGAATTTCGAGAAGCACGACAAGACCGGTGTCGGAATGACAGTGATGGCAATGACCATCGTATTCCTTTCGCTGTTGATTCTTAGTTTATGTTTCATTGGACTTGGTTTGTTCCACGCTCAATCTGCACGCCGCAAGAAGCAAGCCGCAACAGGCACTGTCGACGACAGCAAGCCGCTGATGGCAGGTCTCGACTCAGGCGAGGAGATTGCAGCAATCTGCATGGCTCTCCACGAGCATCTCAACATGCACGACAAAGAGGATTTCGTGCTCACCATCAACAAGGTGAAACGCGCATATTCTCCATGGAACTCAAAGATTTATTCTCTCCGCGAGCTTCCTCACAAATAATCCAAATCCACTTTAAATCATTGAATTTATTATGAAAGAATATAAATATAAAATCAACGGACAAGAATACAAAGTTGCCGTAGGCGACATTGAGAACAACATCGCTGAAGTTTCGGTCAACGGAACGACATACAAGGTGGAACTCGAACAGGCTGCCGCTCCGGCTCCTGTTGTGAAGAGCGTTAAACCTGCAGCCGCTCCACGCACCGAGGCTGGCACAAAAGTCGTTGCCAAACCGGCGGCTGCCGGTGGCGCCGGCGCAGTGAAAGCTCCGCTCCCAGGTGTAATCCTCGACCTTAAGGTCAACGTTGGCGACACTGTTGCCGCAGGCGACACTGTTGTTATCCTCGAAGCAATGAAAATGGAAAACAACATCCACGCCGACAAGGGTGGTGTTGTAAAATCCATCTGTGTAAACAAGGGCGACTCTGTGCTCGAAGGCGCAGACCTGCTCATAATCGAATAATCGTATGGATTTAGTTAGTTTCTTAGGTCAAAACTTTCAGCGCTTCTGGGAATACACAGGCTTTGCCAACGCAACGCCTGAGCATTTCGTGATGCTCGCTGTCGGCTTGCTGTTCATTTGGCTTGCCATAAAGAAGAATTTCGAGCCGTTGCTGCTGGTGCCGATTGGATTCGGTATCCTCGTGGGCAACATTCCTTTCAAGTTGGACGCCGGCCTTGAGGTGGGCATCTACGAGCAAGGTTCGGTGCTCAACATTCTCTACGACGGTGTGAGCGCCGGATGGTATCCTCCACTGATTTTCTTGGGAATCGGTGCGATGACCGACTTCTCGGCACTTATCGCCAACCCTAAATTGATGCTCATCGGAGCTGCCGCACAGTTCGGCATCTTCGGCGCGTATATCGTTGCCATGGCCATCGGTTTCGCACCCGACCAGGCTGGCGCCATCGCCATCATCGGCGGCGCCGACGGTCCTACAGCAATCTTCCTGTCGTCGAAACTTGCGCCAAACTTGATGGGAGCAATCGCCGTGTCGGCATACTCCTATATGGCCCTCGTGCCGCTGATCCAGCCACCGATCATGCGCCTGCTCACCACAAAGAAAGAGCGCGTAATCAAGATGAAACCGGCACGCGCCGTGTCGCAGAACGAGAAAATCATGTTCCCTATCGTAGGCTTGCTTCTCACCTGCTTCGTTGTGCCGTCGGCCCTTCCGTTGCTCGGCATGCTCTTCTTCGGCAACCTGCTCCGTGAGAGCGGCGTGACAACACGCCTTGCCAAGACCGCAAGCAACGCCCTCAACGACATCATCGTGATGCTGCTCGGTCTTACTGTCGGCGCGTCGACACAGGCTTCTGAATTCTTGACTTTCGACACACTGAAGATTTTCTTCCTCGGTGCAATGGCGTTTATCATCGCCTCAATGTCTGGTGTGCTCTTCGTCAAGGTGTTCAACCTGTTCCTGCCGAAAGGCAAGAAAATCAATCCGCTCATCGGCAACGCAGGCGTTTCTGCCGTTCCGATGTCGGCACGTATCTCAAACAACATCGGTTTGGAATACGACTCAAGCAACTATCTGCTCATGCACGCCATGGGTCCGAACGTTGCCGGAGTGATTGGTTCTGCCGTAGCTGCCGGTGCATTGCTCGGCTTCCTCGGATAATAGATTTCACCAATCTGAAAATATCCACAAGAGTGCTGGACTCACGTCCGGCACTCTTTTTTTTTGCATACACAGCGACCGCTGATGACTATTTATGCACGCGCGCACCGCAAGCAAACCAATGCACAAATCTAATATATATGAGCAGTATTGCCATTTTTTCTACTTTTCCTAAATTTTATCGCAATTTTACTTGCAATATGTAATATAGAGTATTATTTTTGCAGTGAATATATTTCCAACAACAGTTCACATTTATGAACATAGGACAAACAGACATTCACAATTCATCAGGCAATTCTCGCATTCATCAAGGCTGCCACCCTTAACACCGCCCGTTTCCAAGAAACGGACAGGAAACAAAATTCCGGACAACAAACCAAACTAAATAATTTACCAACATTATCAACAAATGCTTATGAGAAAATTCATTTTCTTTCTGACCCTATTGGGAACCGCCTTCGGATTGTCCGCGGCAGAGGTTCCCGATGCCGTCAGAGTGACACCCGTCACAGGCGAACCCATCGTGTTCATGTTCTCCGCCAACCCGGAAATCACCTACACGGCGACAGGAGCTACAATCTCCACAACAAACCAAGATCCGGTGACATTCGATTTCGAAGCCATCGAATTTATCGATTTCGTAAAATATGGCTCTGTCAACGAAATTGCAGGCACACCAGTGTCGATGCGCGTCACCCATGACGCCATCGTGATTGAAAACGCTGGAGAAGGAAGCATGCTCTCCATCTACACCCTTGACGGGCGTTGCGTGGTCAACACCACAATCCCCGACAGCTACAGCGTTGAGCGCTCACTGCTCGCAAAAGGCGCCTACATCATCAAAATCAACAAAACAACATTCAAAATCTTATTGTAACAAGCTATGAACAAATTTTTATACTCTATACTCATCGCCGCTGCAGGATTCGGCACTCTCAACGCCCAACAGAAAGTGATGAAAATCGAATACAAGGACGGCACCACTGAAATGAAAAACGTGACCGACGTGTCAAAAATCTCATTTGTCAGCGAAGGACAGGTAGACCCAAGCGAAAAGATGGTCGACCTCGGACTGTCGGTGAAATGGGCGTCATACAACGTCGGCGCGGCAAACCCTTGGGAAGGAGGCAATTTCTATGCATACGGCGAGATCGAGCCAAAAACAGAATACACACTTGAAAACTATCAATGGTATTGCGACAACGACGGCGAAGATCACGACCAATGGGAAGAGTACTACAAACTGGGCGCAACAATCACCGGGACAAACTACGACGTGGCACACGTGAAATGGGGCGGACAGTGGCGCATACCTACCCGCGATGAATGGCGCGAACTCATAAACAACTGCGACTTCACTTGGACTGGCATGGAAGGCGTGACCGGCGCGCTCATCACATCGCGCATCAACGGAAACAGCATTTTCCTGCCTGCCGTCGGAAATATGGTCGGCGCTGAGCACACCCACGACCAACTGGGTTGCTTCTACTGGACTTCCACTGAATACGAGCAGGCTGACATCACTCAAGAATGCCGCAACTACCGCGCGAACATCGACGCGAGCAACCGTTCTGCCGAAGGCTACGACTACCCCGACGTTGGATTCTCAATCCGTCCGGTATACGGTCCTGTGCCTGAGCCAGCTTTGCCATCCTACACCGCTCCGACCGAAATGGTCGACCTCGGTCTGTCAGTGAAATGGGCACCATTCAACATCGGAGCTCAAGGTGCGTCAGAAACCGGCGACTACATCTGCTGGGGTGAAATCACCGAAAAACAGTACAGCCACGTTTACAACTACAAATGGTATGACCCTATCACAAACGACTATGTGGAAATCGGCGACCAAATTTCAGGAACTGAATATGACCCAGCCAACGTGCTCTGGGGCAACGGATGGCGTCTGCCTACCGAAGCCGAAATAAAGGAACTCATTGAAAAATGCACTTGGACTGCTGAACAATACGGATACACGGTAACAGGTCCTAACGGAAACAGCATCTTCCTTCCGGCATGCGGCATGCAAGGCTACAAAGGCGCTCCGCGCAACAATGTACAGTCGGGCTACTACATGACAGGCAACGCCGATGTGCGGACCAATTATCAGGGTCTGAAAATGACCAGCAACGCCGCCACATTGCGCTTCTCACGCGGAGCTCTCAACAAGTTCAACAAGCCAGAGGCTTCATTCTGCTCGAAGGCCGGCGGCATACAGGTACGCCCTGTTCATCAATAGGCATTGACTTAATGCAGGATTATCATCAGTCCTGCTCCAAAACTTGTGGGGGACTGCATTACTGAATGCGTCCCCCTCTTTTATTACTCAATGAATTAAGATTATGAAACATCTATACTTGTCAATTTTTGCCTCTGTATTGGCGATTTTCTTAAACACAAAAACCCAAGAGACAGAGGCGCTGCTCGACGATAGAAAGATTTCTTGAATGTTTTGGCAAATCTTCAAGAAAAAAATCATAACTTTGCAGTCTCATTACGGAATTTTAAAATTTCACTAAAAATATATGATTAACGCTCAAGACATTAAGAACGGAACTTGTATCCGTATGGACAACAAGTTGTATTTCTGCATCGAATTTCTTCACGTAAAACCAGGCAAAGGCAACACTTTTATGCGCACTAAGCTGAAAGACGTTGTTAATGGTTACGTTATCGAACGCCGCTTCAACATCGGCGAGAAACTTGAAGACGTACGCGTGGAGCGTCGCCCTTATCAGTTCCTCTACCAAGAGGCTGGCGACTATATCTTCATGAACCAGGAAACTTACGACCAAATTCCTATCCACAAGGATTTGATCACTGGCGTTGACTTCATGAAGGAAGGCGATGTTGTTGAAGTTGTAAGCGACGCTTCTACTGAAACCGTACTTTTCGCTGAAATGCCTATCAAGACTCAGTTGAAGATCACCTACACTGAGCCGGGACTCAAAGGCGACACTGCCACAAACACTCTTAAGCCTGCAACCGTTGAGACTGGTGCAACTGTACGCGTTCCGTTGTTCATCAACGAAGGCGAGACTATCGAGGTCGACACTCGCGAAGGCTCTTACGTTGGCCGTGTGAAAGCATAGTCACAACTACACAGATCCATAAAGCGCAGAATCTTAAAGATTTTGCGCTTTTTTTACACCTTTTCTTTTTTTTTGCGCTATCTTTGCAAAAGACAGGTTGCTATAGGCAATTTGTGAACAAGCTCACATTGCGCTCATTTGCGCCATTGTTGCTCTTATTCAACCGAAAAACGGGATTTAGATACGAACTTCTCATACAGAAATGAAACGACTGAGTTTACTTATTTTGTTCGCGGTGCTGCTTGCGTTGCCTGCCTTGTCGCAGCAAATCAGCGTGGAAAGTTTCACACCGCTTGAAAACGACCTGACAGCCAACACTGCCGGCACAATGAAAAAAGACCAGAACGGAAAAACCTGTGCCTTGATAAAAGTGGTGACCTCCGAAAAAGGCTTCAATTTCGACGTCGGAATACTCGGTGTCGTTGCTACAGAACAGAAAGTGGGAGAAATTTGGGTATACGTCCCTGAAAAGATAAGGTTCATTACAATTGCGCATCCACAATTGGGTGTTCTCCGCAATTATCCTATCCCTCAGCAAGTTGAAAGCGCACGCACATACGAGCTGAGGCTTGTCACCGGCAAGGTGCACACCGTAATCGAGGAAGCACAGACCGATCAGTTTGTCGTATTCCACATTTCACCAGCCGACGCCATACTCGAATTTGACGGGCAACCGCTGCTGCTCGATGCCGAAGGCTCTGCATCATGCTTCAAGCCATTCGGAAAATACCAGTATCGCATCGAGCGCAAAGACTACCACACCGAGGTGGGTTCGGTGACGGTGACGGCAGAGAAAGCATCCGTCAACGTGAATATGCGACCGATGTTCGGATGGCTGGAAGTAAACAGCGCCAACGCCGGCTCCGACGCCAGGGTGTTTGTCGACGGCTCCGACCATGGCACATTGCCGCTGCACACGCTGCAACTGGGCAGCGGCAAGCACTTGCTGAAAATCATAAAGCCGCTTTACCATATTTTCCAACAGTCGGTAACCATCGCCGACAACGACACTCTGCGCGTCAACGCAGCTCTGAAAAGCGACTTCCGAAACTACACCATCACCGGCGATGCCGACGCCGACATCTATATCAATCAAGAATACAAAGGTCACGGTTCGTGGAGCGGTCCGCTGGCATCGGGCACCTACCGCATCGAGCTGCGCAAGCCGAGCCACCGCACGACTATCCGGTCCATAACAATCAATGCCGACGACCTTTCGGCAAACGACATCATCTCGCTGCCCGCTCCAACGCCAATCTACGGCTCTCTGAAAGTGACATCGTCGCCAATGGAAGCCACCGTTGCAATCAACGGCAAGGTGATGGGCAAAACACCTTTGTTCATCAAGGAAGTTCTAATCGGCTCACGCAGCGTGACGCTGAGCAAGGACGGCTACAAGACCGAGACTGCAACCGCCGACATCGACGAGCGCAAGACGTCGGAGCTTAACATCGTGCTCAACAACGCCATCCGTGTGAAGTTCACGTCGAATGCGACATCCGTCGTAAACATCGACGGAAAATACATCGGACTGACTCCCTGCGACGCTTTGCTCACATGCACCAAACATGAAATCAGCATGAGCGCCGACAGATATCAGAGCCGCACGGAAACCATAGACATATCCGAAGGCTCAAGCCTCATCAGCTGGCAACTAAAGCCCAACTTCAAGAAGGTTACCATCTCATGCAACCAAAACGCGAATTTTTATATCGACGGCAAAATAGCAGGCAGCGGATATTCCATTTCCCGCGACATCGACTACGGTGAGCATTCCATTTCCGCATACTATGAGGGCAAGTCAAAAGAAACGACTATCACTGTGGCGGAAGGCAACGAAAGCTCCGTGGATTTCTCTTTCCGTAAGAAGCGTTACCATGAGAACTATGTCAACAATTACGCTTTCTATATGGGAGCCATCTATCAATGTCTTAATTTTCAAGGCGCAGGTGCGACAATGGGCTTTTTTGCCGGAAAATTAAACATGGAAGTCAGTTTCATCGCCGGCAATGAATCAAAGGAAGTTGATTGGTACACATCGACAAATTCTCTTGCCCACACTTCCGACTTCAAGAACTGGCGTATAAACGGCAGAATAGGATGGGGACTCAGATGCGGCAATGTGGTGCGCATCACGCCTCAAATAGGAGCCGCTGTGCTGGCTCTTCAGGACAGGTCGAAAATTGACGACGAGACAGCACCGTCGGCATGTTCGTTTACCGGATCTGTGCAGTTTGCCCTTGTTTATAAGAAACTGTGTCTGACCGTAACTCCGGAATACTACGTTCCCGTGGCTAAATCCGACGGAATGAAGGAACTTGTAAAAGTGTCTGACGCATACGACAAGGCATTAAAAGGCTTCGACCTTCAAGTCGGAATTTCTTTAATCTTCTAATCACAAAAACGACAATGAAAAGACTTTTCAGCATAATTCTATCGGTTGCCGTCGCTTCTGTCTTTACTGCCTGCAAAGACGACTACGACGGATGGATTCCTGAAAATCCCGACAAACCACACATCACAGAGACAATCTCGCCGACCGACATCAAAATCGACGCAGCGGGCACACCTCAAACCGTAACAGTCGCTCTCAACGACGACTGGACAATCACCAACATCCCTTTCTGGCTGACTGTGTCGCCGACAAGCGGAAAAGCCGGAGAGAAAGTGACGGTAAACATCAGTGCGGAGTCAAACACAAAAAGCGTGTCGGAAAGAGGCGCGCAACTCTATGTGTCAACGATATTCAACACTCAATATATCGGTGTGACACAATTCGGCGTGCCGGAGTCTGGCATCCCCGACCTCAGTTTCTCTGCGACGGGAGGCCAGCAGACGTTCAGGCTGTTCCTCCACTCCGACTGGGAAATCACAAACATCCCGACATGGCTCCGCTTCTCGGCAACAAAAGGCTATGCCGAGCAAGAATACACCATCACTGTGACTGCCGAAGAAAACAGCTCGACAAGTTCACGCACAACGACATGCCGACTTTACCGCGGTAATTCAAACCAGTACGAGACACTTTCGGCAAAACAGGATGCGCACTATCTAAAAATCAACGGCGAGGAATACTCAAGCAGTTTCAGCTTCTACTCGAGCACCGACATCGAGAAGGTGACAATCACTTCATCCGCTAAATGGACTGCCAAGGCCTCACAGCCGTGGATTGTGCTTTCGCAGACGGAGGGCTTGCCTGGAGAAACAATCTTGACAATCTCAACGAAAAAGACATCGACAACGACTTCAACTTCAGGACAGATTGATTTCTATATCGGTGACACAAGATTCAATTCCATCTACACTTATCTAAGATATTGACAACAATGAAACGTTTGCTGACATTCATAATAGCCGCAATCATATTCTTCCCCTGCGGAGCGCAAAGTTGGGAAGAAATCAAGAGCAGCCGGCAATACATCTACGGCGAGGGCTGGGGATCAAGCGATGCCGAGGCCGACAAGAACGCACTTGCCGACCTTATAAGCAAGATTTCCGTGCAGGTGCAAAGCTCGTTCACGCTGACGGAAGATGAGCTGAGCCACAACGGGCAGGTGGACGGCGAGACTTATGCCCGGTCGAAGGTGCAAACCTACTCACAAGCCACGCTCACCAACACTGAGAAAATCGTGATTGAATACGAGCCTGACGCACATGTGGGACGCTACATCCTGAAATCGGAAATTTCACGCATCTTCGAGGCGCGCCGACGACGCATCGACGAGATGCTCGGACTTGCGGAGACTGCTGAAAAAAATGCAAAAATCGACGATGCGCTGCGCTATTACTATTGGGCGTATGCCATGCTGAAAACGCTGCAGCATCCGAATGAGGTCAGGGACTCGAACAACCATCTGCTGTCAACATGGATTCCAGCTCAGATGAACGACATCTTTGACGGCATAAAGGTGAGACCGATGCGCAAGACGTCAGACAACGTGCTTGAGGTGGCGGTGACATACAAAGACAAGCCTGTGGCAAGCTACGACTACACATATTTCGACGGACAGAACTGGAGCAACATCTACAGCGCCAAAGACGGACGCGGCGTGATCGAGCTAAACCCTGGCGCAATAACCGACAATCTGAGGCTGAAAAGCGAATATGAATATCGCGGGGAGGCTCACATCGACAGCGAAATCGATGCGGTGATGTCGACCGTAAGAGGTCAGGCGTTCCGCAAATCATACATCAATGTCAGCGGCGACACCCCTTCAGTCGCTGCCACACGTGAGGCAGAGGCGGCTATCGAGACCGCTCCTGTGACCAACGCCATTGAGTATTTATCAAACGACACAGAATACCGCAAAACAATCGGCAAGGTGCTTGCCGCAATAACAGCCAAGGACTATGCGGCGGCTGAAAAATATTTCACGCCGCAGGGCGCCGAAATGTTCCGCAGCCTGATTAACTACGGACGTGCCCGAGTGCTCGACACCTCAGGACTGACGTTCTATCAGAACGGCGACCGCGTGGTGTGCCGCAACGCGAAAATGTCGTTTTCGTTCCGCAACGGCTTGCGCAAATCATTTGTCGAGGACGTGGTGTTTACGTTCGACTCGAAAAAACGCATCGACTACATTGCTTTCGGTCTTGGCGAAAAGGCTGAACACGACATCCTCAACAACGACGAATGGAACGAAGCCACACGAAAGGCTTTGATGAACTTCCTTGAGAACTATAAAACTGCATTCGCACTGAAAAGAATCGACTATCTGCGAAACGTGTTCGACGACAATGCCGTGATTATTTCCGGGTGCGTAATCACCCCTGGAGGAAACCGATTCGCCGACAGCAACTCGCATTATGCCCAAAATCAGTATGTGCGCTACACGCGGGAGGGCAAGAACGAGTATATAGCACGCATGGCGCGCAGTTTTGCAAGCAAGGAGTTTATCAACATTCGCTTCTCCGACAACTCTGTCAAGAAACTCGGCAAGGGCATGGAGTCGTACGCAATCCAGATAAAACAGGACTATTACTCGTCAAACTACGGCGACACTGGCTACCTGTTTCTCTATGTGGACATAAACGACCCCGAAAATCCTATCATAAAGGTGCGCACATGGCAGCCTAAACCCGACCCGAAATTCAAGCTGATTGATGCCGGATATTTTTAAAACAACGATTTTTTTACTAACCAATAAATAAATGCATTATGAAAAAACTCATCGCATTGTGCCTCGTGCTGATTCTTGCGGCACCGGCTTTAACTACAAACGCAGAGAGTAGTCTGCAAAAGGAACTGAACAAAGAACTTGTAAAGCAACTGAAAAAGAACTATAAGAAAAAGAAAAAAGAATTGGAGAAGGACAGATGGAAAATCTACGGTTCTTCAAAAACTCTTGAGGTTGCATTGCTTGAACACTACACAAAACTGTACAACGACGGCGAAGTGGCTGAGGAAATAATCGGTACTGCCGACAATTTCAAATCAAACAACGTCGGACGCCGTCAGGCTGTGACCAACGCCCAAGTGGCTTACGCCCAGAGAGCCGGCGCTCAAGTGAAGGCCCGCATCGTGGAGGACATCGCGGCAAACTCTGCCGACATCAACGCTGAATTCGAGCATTTCTATGCCGCCTACGAGGCTCAGGTGCAGAAAGAAATCGGCGCTGAGCTCCAAGAGAGTTTCACCATTGTGCGCCCGCACACAAAAAGCAAGAAATGCAACACATACGACATGCAGGTTTTCTTCATCATCAGCGAGGACGCTGCCACACGCGCCCGTGTTCGCGCCTACGAAAACGCGCTGAAGGAGTCGGAGGCGGCACAACGCTATGCCGACCGCGTGTCGCAATTCATTCAGGAAGGCATCTCTCCTTCTGCCCCTCAGAACTAATCCTCTGTAGATGAAACGTTTGCTCATATTCGTCATTGTCATGGGGGCGGCATTCCATTGCCACGCTCAGGATAATGACGATTTTGAATCATTCCGCAGCGGTTTGATGGACGGATTCCAGTCGTTCAGGCAGGAGGTGCTGACTGGATACACTGATTTCCTGCGAACCACATGGGAGGATTTCAACGTGTTCCGCAGCGAAAGCCGCGACAGCAAGCCGAAGCCACGCACTGCCCCCACTGTCGACTCACCGTCTCCACAGCCAACGACACCGGAACCGCCGGCAAATCATCCGACACCGGCAGCCACTCCGCCCGCTCCCGGCCCTGCGCCTGCCGTACACAACAACATTACGCTTGATTTCTACGGCACACGGCTTATGTTGCCGGCACTGAAAGAGGCTGCGCTCCGCTCTTCCGACAACAATGGCGTCGCTGATTTCTGGCAGGCTCTCGACAGTCAGGGTCTTGGCTCCAAGACTGGCAATGCCCTGAAAGAAATTGCCGAACGCCATCGCTTCAACGACTGGATGATGCTGAAACTTGTGGAAACCTACGTGGCAAACCAACTGTCGACGGCATCTGCCGACACGCGCATCGCCATGCGCCAATATCTGCTATGCCACACAGGCTACGATGTGCGCGTGGCTCAAAATGACGGGTGTCTGGCCTTGCTTGTGCCATATTCCACCACCATCTACAGCAGCAGTTACATTGATGTTGACGGGAAGCGGTTCACGTTGGTTTTCGACGCAAAGTCGGGACGCACCACAGCCTGCGGAAGCGTGCGCACCTACCGTCTGCCGGGCGAGCGCAACGCAGGAGGTCTAATAGACCCCGTGTTCCGACAAGCCCCAAGGGTAACGGAGTCGATGGTTTCTGTAAAACTAACCGACAAAAAGACATCTGTGGCATGCAATGTCAACGCAAACCTTGCAAAACTTCTTTACGACTATCCACAGATTCCTCTGATTGAATATTCCCGCTCATCGCTGCAGCCGTCGTTCCGCAAGGAGCTGACATCGCAGTTACGGCAGACAACAGCCGGGATGACTCCGGAAGCGGCTGTAGGCACCCTGCTGAACCTCGTGCAGCACGCTTTCAAATATGCCACCGACCAAGAGCAGTTCGGATTTGAGAAGCCCCTCTTCCCCGAAGAGTCAGCAATCTACGGCATCAACGACTGCGAAGACCGCGCGTTGCTGTTCAGCATGCTCATAAGGCAAGTGACTGGGCTCGACTGCCTGCTCGTCGAATATCCCGGGCATGTGGCGTGCGCCGTGCGCCTGCCTGAATATCAAGGCAACGGCACCTGCTACTCGTTTGAAGGCCACCGCTACGTTTTGGCCGACCCTACATTTGTCGGTGCAAAAATCGGGATGTGCATGCCCGCCTACCGCGGCTCTCATCCCAAACTTTCCAAACTTGACTGATGCCCTACAGCATACCCCACAAAAAAGGTCGCGTCCCACACAAGAGACGCGACCTTTTATTATTTCTTTTGCAATTATCTAATTATACGGCATAACCGCTATCAAATCGGCAAACTTCTCTGCCGCATCCTGCATAGGCTTTGAAAGCATCGTCTTAAGGATAGGATTCAAATCGATTTTCACCTCCACATGCGCATTGGTGGTTTCAGGAGCGCCGCCGTCGGCAAGACACACATCAATGGAAAGAGGGAAAGGCGAACTTACCGTTTCCAGATGCACCTTCTCGTTCTCAACACCATTGGCAATTCTGAATGAAACATCGCCCACCGGTTTTGCCTCCAATGTTATCACATCGCCGTCGATGCGGATGTTGCCCACCTGCTGCTTCAAATCGTCGGGTACATTGTCTGCAATCCCCTTGAAACTCTCAGGGTTGTTGAGACGAGAATAAATCAAGTCACGACCCGCCGACACGATTCTTTCAGAACTCTTGAATGTAGCCATAGGATTGTTTTATTCGTCGATAGTTGCTGTAGGCGTCCAGTTTTCAGGATCCTGTCGCCACAATTTCAATGTCTCGAGATCTGCCTCCTTGATATAGTTGATTTTCAATGCTGCGTCGAGCATCGCGGTATAGTTGCCGAGAGTAAGCAGTTTGACACCGGCTTTCTTGAAATTCTCTTCTGCCAACGGGAATTGATATGTAAAGATGGCAAGCATGCCGACAACCTCCGCGCCAGCGTTGCGCACTGCCTCTACGGCTTTCAAGCTGCTGCCGCCTGTTGAAACAAGATCCTCGATAACCACCACCTTCTGTCCAGGCTTAAGGTTGCCTTCGATAAGGTTCTCCAAGCCATGGTCTTTTGGTGACGAGCGCACATAAATGTAAGGCTTGCCAAGAGTATCGGCCACGAGAGCTCCGAGAGCGATGGCACCAGTTGCAACACCTGCCACAACTTCCGCATCAGGAAAATTCTCGATAATCAATCGGCTCATTTCCACTTTCAAGAAACTGCGGGTTTCTGGATATGACAAGGTCTTGCGGTTATCGGTGTAAATCGGCGAGTTCCATCCCGACGACCAAGTAAACGGATTATCTGGTTGTAGTTTGATTGCGCTGATTTTCAGCAATTTCTCTGCTAAGATACTTTCCAATTTTTTCATAAGGCAATAAATAGTTATGCTATTAAGACAAGATAGATTCCACATCCACCCTATTTTGTGTGCAAAGATAGTGCAAGGCGAGCGAATAACAAAATAAGCTTGCTTAATTTTGTTTTTCCGAGCCGCAGCCTATATTATCAAAAGATAGTGCAAGGCGAGCGAAAAACCGAGCAAACCGAGCGAAAAATGAAGTTTACTTCAATTTTTCCGAGGTGCAGCTGGTTTTATCAAATAACAAAATAAGCTTGCTTAATTTTGTTTTCCCGAGCCGCAGTCTATATTATCTCACATTAGAAATTTCCGGAAGATCAAGAATTTCTCCAAACGCTATTATTCCTTGCGTTCAGGCACCACCACATCATCGACCACTGCGTCGGGTTTCGGCTGCGACACCTCTTTCTTTGGCTTGTCGCGATGGAGCGGCAACGTGTATGCCACCGACAAACTTACGTTCAAATGATTGTCGCGCACGCCATAGCCCGGGATATAGTACGGCCGCGAATTGGGCGAATCCTTGACAGAAAACGGAAAATTGTAGCGCACCGACCATCCCATTGAGAAATTTTTAAACAGTTCAACCTGAATGCCTACCACTGCCTCGCCCCAGAACGCAGAGCTGCTTTGTCCGCGCAGGTCAAACGTCGACGGGTCCTTGCCCCAATAGCCATTGTCGACAGTGATGCCGGTAACGTCATAGTTAAACTTTGACGCAGCAAAGCGCACACCGGCATACAGCTGATATTTAGGGTCCTTGGCATAAAGGAAATTGTAGTTCATTCCGATTTTGCCATACAAAGCAAGTTTACTCTTATATGTAAAATTACCGTCCTCAGGAGAGCAGTCGGCTTGTCCGAAACCCACTTCCGCCACCGGGATATAGCGGTTTCTGATATTCACTGCCGCCCACACGTCGCCATCGCCATAGTCCTGACCGAGCGCACGCATAAGAGGTCCCCAAAAGTTGACACCAAGCGTGATTCCCATCAGCGTCGGGCGATATACGCGTTTCGACGCACGCTCGATTGAATCGCGGCGCAACGAGTCGAGCGTCAACGAGTCGGTGCGCAGGAATTTCAGCTTCTCCTGGCGCCGTATCTCCTTCAGCTCCTCCTTCGTCACAGGCTTCAGCTCGTCGGTCGACGCCACCGGAGTCACCTTGCGTTGAGCCACTGCCACAACAAGCGTCAGCAGCAACACCGCAATCACAGCCAGCCGCCTCATTGTGCGCCGGCCTCCCCTGTCCGGAAGAATATCTTGATATTTTCAGTGTTGGTGTTGTCTATACGCCGCTGCGGCACTTGGATGGAATCAATCAGATTGTGCGACACGCTGTAGTCCGTGACGTCAAACACATAAAACGCACCGCAGTCCTTAGAGTAGAAAAACGGCACACGGTCGTAGCTGACCGTCACCGTGTCGGTTATGCCCTCCAAATCCTGCTGGTTATACTGAATCACAAAGCGCGAGCAATCAGCGTCGACATCAAACGGCAGATAGACCTGCTTGGTCGACGACTGGTTGCGGATAATCGCCGAATCGCCAGGAGACCCGATGCCATAGACCGTCAGCGAGTCAATCGCAATCGACGTCTTCGTCTGCGACGAATAAAACCCAGCCAACGGAAGACTCGAAGAATTCCCCTCGCAGCCATTGTTGCTGCACGACGCCATCCACATAATCACACCTATCGACAACGCCAGCAATATGTTGCGCAAAGCCGTCATAATCACGTCAAATCTCCTCACGGATTTGATAACTGTTGCGACCCTCGGCATTGCGGGCAATCAGCTCGCCGATAAATCCGGCAAGGAAAAACTGCGAGCCCATAAGCATCATCGTCAGAGCGATGTAGAAATACGGAGAGTCGGTAACCAGACGGTAAGGCATGCCATTATACATGGCACACAGCTTCATCGCGCCAACCACTATGGCCGACACAAAACCGATAAGAAACATTATTGAGCCGAGAAATCCGAAAATATGCATCGGCTTGCCGCCAAACTTCGAGATAAACCACAGACTCAGCAAGTCGAGATAACCGTTGACAAAACGGTTCAAGCCAAACTTCGTAGTGCCATATTTGCGGGCCTGATGGTGCACCACCTTCTCGCCGATACGTGCGAAACCCGCATTTTTGGCAAGATAAGGGATATAGCGGTGCATCTCGCCATAAACCTCGATGTTTTTAACCACATCCTTGCGATAAGCCTTCAGACCGCAGTTGAAATCGTGCAGATTCTTGATGCCGCTCACCTTGCGCGCCGTGGCATTGAAAAGCTTTGTAGGAATCGTCTTCGACAGCGGGTCGTAGCGCTTCTGCTTCCATCCCGACACAAGGTCGTAGCCATCCTCCATAATCATCCGATAAAGTTCCGGAATCTCGTCAGGACTGTCCTGAAGGTCGGCGTCCATAGTAATCACCACATCGCCCTCGGCACGCTCGAATCCCACGTTCAGCGCCGGCGACTTGCCATAGTTGCGGCGGAAACAAACACCCTTCACAGCCGCACTCTTTGCCTTCAAGTCGTTGATAACCTTCCACGAAGCGTCGGTCGAGCCATCGTTGACAAAAATAATCTCATACGAGAACCCGTTGGCTTTCATCACGCGTTCAATCCAAGCCTCCAGTTCAGGCAGCGATTCCGCCTCATTATACAGCGGAACTATAACAGATATATCCATAAATTCTTTCTTGTACGTACAGTCTGCAAAATTAGCATTTCCCATCGTAACAAAAAAATCGATTGCCGTTTTTTGAAAGTTTTTTTGATTATAGCCGCCCTCTGTCGATGCATATCGTCACTTTCGCCGGTCAAAGCCGCCCGCCCGACACCTTTTCTCCTCCAAATCCACCGACAAAAAAACAAGCACCCCCGCAAACGTTAAAACTTCTCATCAACACCAATTTTCCACTCGTTTTTTTCCTTAATCTTAGTTTATTTACCTACCTTTATGGTCGAATTATAACAATCCTATCAAAAGAAAGTCTATTGGTTTAATCTAACTTCTGAGCGACAACATTGGAAGATAACACCAAACAGCCTTTAACGGCTGACGCTTCATTGTATAATGGGCAGCCTACCGACACAGGTCCATCGTGTCCAAGTGCAAGATTTACCTCTTGTACGCCCTCCATCTTAAAGAACAAAGGTGGGGTGTCGGTAGAGAATGTGCCTAACGAAAACAAGCAATGGTTTGGCCTGAAAAAGATATGTTTGGTAATCTTCCACCTATACCAAAGAAAGAAAAGAAAGTTAAGGATTCTGGACAAAGAAAGATTTGCGGTTGCATGGTGAGCAAAGATATTGGTATGTACAATACTTGCCGTCATTTCTGCGTATATTGTTATGCAAATACAAGTAAAGAATGTGTATTAAGAAATGCTGAAAAGCATAACGAAATTAGTGTCGGTTAAGATAATCAATGATAGCACGTATAAGTTTGTAAAAAAGAACTCCGAAAAATAGAGTTATCACCAATTGTAAAATACCGGCTACTATCATATTCATTTATTTGACGCAAAGATAAAACAGGATAATTGATATACCAAAATTTTTTATATGTTTAAGGACATAGTTTTATAATAGTGAAAGTATCATAGACTAATTTATGCTAGAACTCGAATTACAACAATATCTCCTCCGTGAGTATCCTCAGGAAAATGCTCGCTGCGAATGGAAGGAATATAAGAATCTGAAGGCTCGTTTAAAATACAATAAGCGTAAATTATGGCACTCGCAACAAACATAAACGGCTTGCTTAACAAGCAAACGATAGGATACATCCGCTTTGAATTCAAGAAAGGATGAGATCCGATAATCACATATAACTATTTTTTCTGAGCGTTTATTTGCGCCTATTCCACTGCTGTTTCTTTGAAAAATGGCAGTTTAAGAGTAACTTTGCCCCGAGTAAACCAAAAACGATGACAACAACTAAAAAACGGGTAGCAGCGTTCGATGTGCTGAAGGGCATCGCCATATATCTGGTGGTGATGGGGCACGTGCTGACTATGTGCATACGCGACATCGACAGTGCGGTGCTTTTCAAGCTTGTTGGACAAATCCATATGCCGATATTTTTCTTTATCAGCGGCTATTTCACCTATAAGCTTACCGGCAACGGTGATTTCGCCATGCCCAATCTGCGCAAACGCTTCTGGCAGCTTATCATACCGTTTCTGGCAGTAAGTGCGCTGTGGATGTGGTATTTTCCGCACAGCCGTCTGCAATCGCCCTTGTCGCAGTCGTGGCCGCAACTTCTCACCACGTATTGGAAAGACGGCTATTGGTTTACGCTGACACTGTTTGAGGTGGTGCTTGTCTATGCCGGCATAAGCCGTCTGATGGCTGCCGCGCGACGCTTGTGGATGCAGGTTGCCATACCAGCCGCCGCATATCTGGCGTTGATTCTTGTGTCGCCCCTTATTTCCGACCCCGCCGCAAACTTCGACCCCGTAGGCATCGGACTGCTCACACAGTTTTTCCCGGTGTTTATGATGGGAGTGTTCGCCCGCAAATATTCCGACGCGTTCCGCCGCATGGCTACACAGCCGTGGGTTGCCACAGCGGCTGCCGTGGCGGCGTTCGGCACGTGGTATTATTCCGTATACACGTGGGAGTTTCCTGCCCTACCGGCATGGTGCCAGTTTGTGGCGCAACCCGTGCTCCACGCCTCGCTGATGACCGTGGTGTTCGGTCTGGTCTACCGCAGCGACGTTGAGACGTTTGCCTCTACGCGCGCCGGACGCTGGCTGACTCTTCTCGGCAACGAGAGTCTCGGCATCTACCTGCTCCACTACTTTTTCCTCTTCCCTCTCACACCGCTTCAGGAGCCTATGCGCATGCTTGGGCTCACGTTTATGCCGTCGGTGATGGTGTCGGCGTTTTTCGCTTTCTTCATCATTCTTGCAGCACTTGGAGCCAATTGGGCGATAGGGAAAAACAGAGTGTTGGCATTCCTTTTGATTGGTAAAACTGTAAAAAAAGATATAAAATGAATATAGCGATTGTTGGTTCTGGATATGTAGGTCTCGTTTCGGGCGCATGCTTCGCCGAAGTCGGCGTCGACGTGACCTGTGTCGACATCGACGAGAAAAAGATTGCAAACCTTAGAAATGGCGACATCCCCATCTACGAGCCGGGGCTCGATGACTTGGTCAAGCGCAACGTGGAGGCAGGACGCCTGCATTTCACCACCCGTCTTGAAGACGTGATCGACACGGTGGAAGTGGTGTTCAGCGCCGTCGGCACCCCTCCCGACGAGGACGGCAGCGCCGACCTTCGCTACGTGCTTGAGGTGGCGCGCACATTCGGCCGCAACATCAACAAATACGCTCTGCTCGTCACGAAGAGCACCGTGCCTGTCGGCACTTCCCACAAAATCAAAGCCGCCATCCGCGAGGAGCTGAAGCGACGCGGTGTCGACGTGCCGTTTGAGGTGGCGTCAAATCCGGAATTTCTGAAGGAAGGCGCGGCGATAAAAGACTTCATGTCGCCCGACCGTGTGGTAATCGGCATCGAATCGGAGCGTGCGCGCAAAGTGATGGAACGCCTCTACCGTCCGTTCCTGCTCAACAATTTCCGCGTGATATTCATGGACATCGCATCGGCGGAAATGACCAAGTACGCAGCCAACTCAATGCTTGCCACGCGCATCTCGTTCATGAACGACATCGCCAATCTGTGCGCTCTTGTCGGAGCCAATGTCAATATGGTGCGCAAGGGCATCGGCGCCGATGCCCGTATCGGCACAAAGTTCCTCTATCCTGGCTGCGGCTATGGCGGATCGTGCTTCCCCAAAGACGTGAAAGCCCTTATCCACACCGGCGCGGAGCATGGCTACCGCATGCGCGTAATCGAGGCAGTGGAATCGGTCAACGAACGTCAGAAATCAATCGTCTACGACAAGCTCTCCGCTTTCTTCGGCGGCGACCTGCGCGGCAAGCGCATAGCCCTGTGGGGACTGGCGTTCAAGCCTGAGACCGACGATATGCGCGAGGCTCCGGCACTGGTTGTCATCGACAAGCTGGTTGAAGCCGGCGCAGAGGTGGTGGTCTACGACCCTGTGGCAATGGACGAATGCCGCCGACGCATAGGCAACCGTGTGGCTTATTCCCGCGACATGTATGACGCCGTGGTCGATGCCGACGCCCTTGCCCTTCTCACCGAGTGGAAACAGTTCCGCCTGCCTTCATGGGGCGTGGTGAGCCGTACGATGCGCGGCAACGTCATCGTTGACGGACGCAACATCTACGACGAAGCCGAACTCTCAGAGGAAGGCTTCATCTACCACTGCATCGGAAAGTAAAGGCTTATGCGGCAACCGCCGCGCTTTCGAATCAATCGGATGGCGCAGCGGGGTTAATTTAGCCAAAATCGGTCATTAGAAATTGGCTACTAACGCCTTTCCAACAACCGATTTTAAGCATACCTTGCAACTTTTTTCCACTGTTTGATATGCGAATTTGCAACTTTTTTCCAGCATTTGCGCCGCATTTATGCAACTTTTTTCCAGGCAATGCCCGAAAATTCAGAGCGCCGGATTGGAAACAAGACGGCGTACAGCGTCGTAGTCGGTCGGGGCAAACCAATGCATGCCGGCGTCCTTAGCATACCACGTAAGCTGCTTCTTGGCGTAGACGCGTGTGTTTTTCTGCAACCGCGCCACGGCTGTCGGAAAGTCCATCGTGCCGTCGAAATAGGCAAACATCTCCTTGTAGCCTACGGTGTTGAGCGAATTGAGGTGGCGCAGCGGATAGACGCGGCGAGCCTCCTCGACAAGCCCCTCCTCCACCATCTTCTCAACACGCCGGTTGATGCGATCGAAAAGCTCTTGCCGCGGCAGGTTCAAACCAATCTTTACAATTCTGAACGGCCGCTGCTTCACAATGCCCGTGCGCAGAGACGAGTAAGGCTTTCCCGACTGCAGACAGATTTCCACCGCATGCGCCACGCGCTTCACATTGTTCAAGTCAACCTGCTCATAGTATACGGGGTCGAGCCTGCGCAGCTCCTCACGCATAGCGTCGGCACCATCCTCGGCAAGCCGGCGCGCAACGTCGCGGCGCACGTCGTCGCTTATCGTGGGCAGCTGGTCGATGCCCTTACACACCGCGTCGACATACATCATCGAGCCTCCGCACATCACCACATAGTCGTGGGTCAGGAACAGCCGGTCGATCACCGCCAACGCGTCCTCCTCAAACTGCGCGGCGCTGTAGTATTCGTCCAAACCGAGGATTCCGACAAAGTGATGGCGCACAGCGGCAAGCTCATCGGATGTAGGGGCGGCAGTCCCGATGGGAATGTCACGAAAAATCTGGCGCGAGTCCGCCGACACGATTTCCGTGCCGAGGTCACGCGCCAGACGTATGGCAACCGCCGTTTTTCCCACCCCCGTGGGTCCAGTAATCACTACGAGAGTTTTCTGCGGCATACAGCGTTTTTCTTTATCGTTGAGCCACGAGTTTGCAGATTTCCACAACCACATCGGTTGCTTTCTCCATTGAAGGAATCGGCACAAACTCATAGCGGCCGTGGAAGTTCAGTCCACCGGCAAAGATGTTGGGACAAGGCAGCCCCTTGAACGACAACTGCGCGCCGTCTGTGCCGCCACGGATAGGCTGCACCTTCGGAGCCACATCGGCATTTTCCATAGCCTGCTTTGCGATGTCGACAATATACATCACCGGCTCGATTTTCTCACGCATATTGTAGTATTGGTCCTTGATTTCTATCGATGCGCAACCGGGATACTCATGGTTCACCTTGCGCACAAGATGCTCAAGTTCCTTCTTGCGGCGCTCAAAGCGGTCGCGGTCGTGGTCGCGGATAATGTAAGTCAGCTTCGACTCCTCCACCGTGCCCTCAAAGCCGATAAGGTGATAGAATCCCTCATAGTCCTCGGTGTGTTCCGGAGTTTCCCACCGCGGCAACATGATGCTGAATTGGTTGGCGATGCGGATAGAGTTTATCATTTTGTGCTTGGCATAGCCCGGATGCACATTGCGTCCCTTGAACGTAACCTTAGCCGACGCTGCGTTGAAATTCTCAAACTCAAGCTCGCCTATCGCTCCGCCGTCCATCGTGTAAGCCCAGTCGGCGCCGAAACGCTCCACGTCAAATTTGTGCGCGCCCAGACCGATTTCCTCATCGGGATTGAACGCGATGCGGATGTCACCGTGCTTGATTTCCGGATGAGCCTGCAGATATTCCACAGCAGTGATAATCTCAGCGATACCCGCCTTGTCGTCGGCTCCGAGCAGCGTCTTGCCGTCGGTCACGATAAGGTCCTGACCCTTGTATTCGCAAAGCTCAGGGAAATCGGCAGGCGAAAGCACCACATTACTGTCTTTGTCGAGCACGATGTCGCCGCCCTCGTAAGTCTTCACGATGCGCGGGTTGACGTGGCGTCCCGACATGTCGGGCGACGTGTCGAGATGGGCGATGAATCCCACAGTAGGCACTTTCTTGTCAATGTTGCCCGGAAGAGTGGCCATCAAATAGCCATTCTCGTCGAGCGATATGTTTTCAAGCCCCATTGACTGCAGTTCCTTTTCAAGAGCCTGGGCAAAAATCATCTGTCCCGGAGTGGATGGTGTAAGATTGGTAAGTTCGTCACTCTGAGTGTCGAACTTGACATAATTTAAAAATCTGTCGACAACATTCATATCTGTTGAGTTTTTCTGATTTCAAGATGTTAATTGCGTCGCGCTAACGACATTGCAAAGGTACAACATCTATTGCACAAAACTACCCCGCCGACAATGTTTTTTAATGCCGCAACGCAGTTTTATGCTCCAAAAAATTTGCGACATAGGAAAAAATTTGCAAATTTGCAGTCTAAACAATGGGAACGGCCTGCAACAACCTTGATTTACTACAGGCAACCAACGTTTTTTTTACAACTCTTTACTTGATTTATCAATGCTGACATCTCAGGACATATATCGAGAAGGCGCCCATAACGGTGTGTATATGGGTCTGTTTCTGGCTGTTGTATCGGTGCTGTCGTTTCTCAGCGACCGCAACTCGCTGCTCGGCATCATCGCCATGCCTATGCTCGTCTGCGTGCCGGCAATCCACTTCTCGCTGCTGCGTTCCGCCTACCGCAAATACGGCTTAGACGCATCGTTTTCAGCACTATGGATGCTCGGCATCACAATATTTGTCGGAGCGTCGATGATTTGCGCGCTTGCCACCTACTGCTACCTCGACTTCGCCGACCCCGACTTTTTCTACCGCACCGCAACTGCGATGATGGAAATCATGAAAGGCCGTCCGGAGATGGCCGAAACCTACAAGACTTTCAAAGTGATGGTCGACGGCGGACTGCTGCCGTCAAACATCGAATTCTGCATACAAATGATGATGCTCACAATTTTCAGCGGCTCGCTGCTGACGATTGTCCTCATCCCGCTCGTGAAGCTGCGGTTCAGAGGCTTCAACAAAAGAAACTTCCAATAACAATTTATCCCCAAATAATTAGACTATGAAAAAGCAATTTATTCTCATCATTGCTGCCGTCGGCTGTCTGCTTACGGCAAGCTACGCTGTCGCCGACAACCATCCCGTTGACGACATCTATGCCACCGAGAAAACTCCAACTCTGACCAAAGAGCAGAAGAAAGCGGAAAAAGCACGCAAAAAACGCGAAAAAGAAATCAAAGACTCAATCAGTTTCGAACTGGCGAAAAAAGCCGTGGAGGAAGGACGCTTTGTAATCACTGCCGACCAGATTCGCGGCAAGCACGGACGCACCGTCAACGTGAACCGCACCACCAACTTCGTCCTCGTGCAGGGCGACACAGCCGTTGTGCAGTTTGCTCTTGAAGGCATTGTCAACAGCCCAAACGGCATAGGCGGACTTACCGTGGAGGGACGCGTGACAAAAAAACGCATCGACTACGACAAACGCGGAAATCTGAACTACACGATGTATGTGACCGGCACTGCCCTTTCCGCCGACGTGACGTTCACTCTGCCCAAAGGCTCAACCCGCTGCAGCGCTACCGTAAACTCAAATTTCAGCAGCGACCAGCTGACATTCTCCGGTGAGCTGTGCCCGTATCGCTCGAACGTGTATCAAGGATGGACTTTCAAATAGCACTTGTCTGAAAACATAACAAACTATCTTTGTAAAATTAAAAAAGATAACATTCTTTCCTTCTGGAGAGGTGGGTGAGTGGCTGAAATCAACAGTTTGCTAAACTGTCGTAGGGGTTTATTCTCTACCACGAGTTCGAATCTCGTCCTCTACGCTATTATGAGAAATAATTTCGAAAACTATTTGATATAGAAATATTATCATATCAGAGAAAGAAGAAGGTAACTTTGAAACAGATGATAATCCAACTAATGCAATTAATGGTAAGGGGTCTAATGTGAATGTACATTTCAATCCGGAATCAAATCCAGACATCCCAACTCTGAATAGAAAAACAGGTAGAGTTGGTAATAAAAAGAGACATTCCCAAGTTGGATTAGCTCATGAAATGATTCATGGTGACAGATCAATGCGTGGAGTTGCAATAGAGTATTCAGAAAGCGAGTCTTATTCCTATATGAATAATCTGGGGCAAAGAGTCATGGAAACTCTAAGCAAAGAAGAAGCAGCAACTGTTGGTTTAAATCATGTAAAAAAGAATGATATTACAGAAAATGACATTCGTAAAGATCAAGGATTAAATCCACGAGGAGCATACTAATTTAAAAACAAGTCATTGGATGGAATTTATCCATCCAATGACTATTATAAAGACAAATGATTATGTTCAGACTATTTTTAATTATTAGCCTATTATTTACTATAGGCTCGTGTTCTAATACACGTCAAGATAAAAACAATCTCAAAATATCATCGCTATCAAACCATCTTCAAAAGAAAGGAAAATCTATAATCTTAGTTATGGATTTTGGAGATTCCGATTATCAAATAATTGAATATTGCGACACGATATTAACATATGGGATAGGATATGTTAAAAATGCAAATACAATATCAAATAATAATATTGTATGGAATTCATCATATCCCCTTATTAGAAGGAAACTTGCTGTTACATTGCTGAAAAGCCTTCAATGCCGCGGCATTGAAGGCTTCACTATTTGTTTTCGTCCGTCACAGGCGTATTGTGCGATAAACGAACGGCTCCTTCAAAGGGATTTTTATCTTCAGCCGTTTGTCAATGTGATTCACATAGTCGGCAGCCTCGGCAAACGTGTCAAATCCTTCGGCAACGACGAAATAGTCCTTCGCCCCGTTCTGAATCACGTAAGCCTTCGCCCCGTTCTGCCGTAAGCGCGTGCAAAACGCCTTTGCATTAAACATCTGACGCATCGCGCCCACAACCACGCTGTAGCGCTTCATCTTGTTGACATCGTCGTCAAACGCCTGCCACACGTTGCCTTCAAGATACAATGCCGAGCAGCCGTCGACGGTCTGCACATACGGACGCGAAGCCTCCATTATTTTGTTGTGGATTGTCGGCTCGACAACGCTGTCGAGATCAGCCTCCGCTGCATTGCGGCTGCGCACCGCCGCCTCATACGACTCCCGGTAGTTGCTCTCCGTTGTCTTGCAACCCGCCAATGTCAGAGCCGACAGCACTGCGATAACAACCAAACGCCTCATTGCTTGCTACTTCTTTTGATACTTATATATATCCTTGAGTTTCAAGAAATAATGCAGATGCGAGTAAGGCAGAATCGTGCCTTTGCCAGAGTTGCTGTAAGCCTGCTGGTAAGGAATCACCACCTCGCACGAATCGCCCACGTTCATAGCCATCAACGCGATTTGGAAACCGGTGATGTTGGCACTCAACACAGAGCGGTAAACACTGTCGGCAGGCGACGTCAGCAAGTAGGTGGAGTCGACGCCGACACCTCTGCACGTAAGCAGCTTATACTTCACGTCGACAGTCGAAGAAATCAGAGGCGACAAGTTGCCCTCCGTTGCCGAACGGTCGGTAAAGTAATGAATCAGCACATAGGCGTTGCGGTCAAACTCAGGTACCACCTTCTGATAGTAAGGTGTGCCGTCGGCATTTGTGCGCGCCTCCTGCTGTGCCAGCCACGCATTGTTTTCATTGCGCCAGTCCTCATAGTACTCCCACACGTCGCGCACCGGATCGAGCTTGCACGCCGAGAGCACCAGAAGGAACAACGCCAATAAAGGAAATTTTTTCATTAAAATTCTACTTTTGGAGCAGTCTGAGCCGCTTCATCGGCTTGGAACTGCGGTTTCTTTTCAAATCCGAACATTCCGGCAATTATGTTGCCCGGGAATTTCATCACGGAATTGTTGTATTTGTTGACAGCGTTTGTGTAGTCCACACGCGCCGTTGAGATGCGGTTTTCGGTGCCTTCAAGCTGCGTCTGAAGGTCGCGGAAGTTTTCCGTGCCCTTGATATTTGGATACGCCTCCGAAACAGCGAGCAACGACTTCAACGCGCCCGACAGCTCATTTTGCGCCTGCTGGAACTTCTTCAAGTTCTCCTCGGTCAGCTGGTCGGCGGTGATGTTGACCGTTCCCACCTTCGCGCGCGCGTCGGTCACGGCCTGCAGCGTGTTTGCCTCATGGGCGGCTGCGCCTTTCACCGTGCTCACCAGGTTTGGCACAAGATCGGCACGGCGCTGATATGCTGTCTGCACCTTGCCCCAAGCGTTCTCCACCCCGTTGCTGTCAGCAACAATAGTATTGTACTTGCCGACAGTGCAACCGCCGAAAATCAGCAACAGCACAACCACTGCCGCAAGCACAATCCACAATGTTTTTATCTTCATAACCGATCTATTGGTTTAGTTATTGATTTAGAGCAATTTCTTAAGCAACGACTTCATTGTCACCTCCTTGTCGAGGATGCCAGCGAGGTCGGCAATGGCAACACGGCTCTGCTCCATCGTGTCGCGGTGACGGATGGTAACGGTGTTGTCCTCAAGAGTCTGATGGTCGACAGTGATACAGTACGGCGTACCAATTGCATCCTGACGGCGGTAGCGTTTGCCGATAGAGTCCTTGCCGTCGTATTGCACCTTGTAGTCGAATTTAAGAGAGTCGATGATTTCCTGAGCCTTTTCTGGAAGTCCGTCCTTGCGCACCAAAGGCATGATAGCGGCCTTAACCGGAGCCAAAGCAGCCGGCAGGTGAAGCACAACGCGGGTCTCGCCGTTCTCGAGTTTCTCCTCCTCATAAGAAGAAGCATAAACTGAAAGGAACATGCGGTCCACACCGATTGATGTCTCGATTACATAAGGCACGTAGCTCTGGTTGAGCTCCGGATCGAAATATTGAATCTTCTTGCCAGAGAATTTCTCGTGGTTGCTGAGGTCGAAGTTTGTACGCGAGTGGATACCCTCAACCTCCTTGAAGCCAAACGGCATAAGGAACTCGATGTCGGTTGCGGCGTTGGCGTAGTGAGCCAATTTCTCATGGTCGTGGTAGCGATACTTCTCATCGCCGAGACCAAGAGCCTTGTGCCATTTCAAGCGGATCTCCTTCCATTTCTTGAACCATTCAAGCTCATCGCCTGGACGCACGAAGAACTGCATTTCCATCTGCTCGAACTCACGCATACGGAAGATGAACTGACGCGCAACGATTTCGTTACGGAAAGCCTTGCCAATCTGTGCGATACCAAACGGAATGCGCATACGTCCTGTTTTCTGTACGTTAAGGAAGTTCACGAAGATGCCCTGAGCCGTTTCCGGACGCAGGTAGACGCGCATAGAGCCGTCGGCAGTGCTTCCCATCTCTGTCGAGAACATCAAGTTGAACTGACGCACCTCAGTCCAGTTCTTTGTGCCTGAAATCGGGCATACGATGCCGTAGTCAAGGATAATCTGACGCAATTCCTCAAGGTTCATGTCGTTCATCGCCTTGGCATAGCGCTCATGCAGCTCGTTGCGCTTTGCAGTGTGCTCGAGCACGCGCGGGTTTGTCTCACGATAAAGTTTCTCATCAAAACCCTCTCCGAATTTCTTTGCAGCCTTTGCTACTTCCTTGTTGATTTTATCGTCGAATTTTGCGATTTCGTCCTCGATAAGCACATCGGCACGATAGCGTTTCTTAGAGTCGCGGTTGTCGATCAACGGGTCGTTGAACGCATCGACGTGTCCGGAAGCCTTCCAGATTGTCGGGTGCATGAATATAGCTGAGTCAAGACCAACGATATTCTCATTCAACTGCGTCATGGCGTCCCACCAATAGCGCTTGATGTTGTTTTTCAACTCAACGCCATTCTGTCCGTAGTCGTAAACAGCCGACAAACCGTCGTAGATTTCACTTGACGGAAATACAAAACCATACTCTTTGGCGTGAGCCACAATTTTCTTGAACAAATCTTCTTGTGCCATTTTTTATCTTGTTTTTTCTAATAAATTCAATGTTCAGGGGGGTCTGCTGACCACCTTTTCGTTATTTTAAGGTGCAAAGTAAATAAATTTTCTCGATTTTCTTCTTATTTTTGCAGAGGCTTTCCTCTGAAATTGTATTTATTTGGTAAATAACCTACTTTTTTAACGACAAAAACATATTTCCAGAAGCCTAAAAAACTGACCCAACTATGAAAGAAGACGAAATAGACGACATCTCTGAAAAAATCGACGACGCCTCAACTGGCGCCGAGGCTCACTCCACTTATGTGGTTCCGAAAGACAAAAGCAAGCATTTGTCGGGAATGTTCCAAAACTGGTTTCTCGACTATGCGTCATACGTGATTCTGGAACGCGCCGTGCCCCACATCCAGGACGGTCTGAAACCCGTGCAGAGGCGCATCCTGCACACAATGAAGGAACTCGACGACGGTCGCTTCAACAAAGTGGCGAACATCGTGGGAAGCACCATGCAGTATCACCCCCACGGCGACGCCTCAATCGGAGACGCCCTCGTGCAGCTCGGACAGAAGGAACTGCTTGTCGACACGCAAGGAAACTGGGGTAACATTCTCACCGGTGACAGCGCCGCAGCGCCACGTTACATCGAGGCGCGTCTTTCAGAATTCGCCATCGAGACAGTCTACAACCCCAAGACCACCGACTGGACCGTGAGCTACGACGGACGCAAGCCCGAGCCGGTGACGTTGCCTGTGAAATATCCGCTTCTGCTTGCGCAGGGTGCGGAGGGAATCGCCGTCGGTCTGTCGTCAAAAATCCTTCCACACAACTTCGTGGAGATTCTCGACGCTGCGATAGCATATCTGCGCGGCGAGGAGTTTGCCCTGTATCCCGACTTCCCTACCGGAGGTTTCATCGATGTGTCGAAATATAACGACGGCGAGCGCGGAGGGTCAGTACGCGTGCGCGCAAAAATCGAAAAAATCGACAACAAGACATTGGAAATCACCGACGTGCCGTTCGGACGCACTTCGGGAAGCGTCATCGAGACTATCATCAAAGCTCAGGAAAAGGGAAAAATCAAAATAAAACGGGTGGACGACAACACAGCGAAACACGCCGACATCATCGTGCACCTGTTGCCTGGCACGTCGAGCGACCGGACTATCGACGCGCTCTATGCCTTTACAGACTGCGAGGTGAGCATTTCGCCAAACTGCTGCGTGATTTCCGACCGCAAGCCGCATTTCCTGTCGGTGAGCGACGTGCTGCGCCACAGTGTGGACACCACCAAGCACCTGCTGCAACGCGAGCTCGAGATTCAGCGCGGAGAGCTGCGTGAAAGCCTGCTCTACGCCTCGCTCGAGAAAATATTCATCGAGGAGCGCATCTATAAGGACAAGGAGTATGAGCAGAGCAAAAGCGTAGACGAGGCTGTGGCACACATCGACAAGCGTCTGGAGCCTTTCAAGCCATCGTTTGTGCGCGACGTGACACGCGACGACATCCTGAAACTTCTTGAAATCAAGATGAAGCGCATCCTTAAATTCAACGCCGACAGCGCCGACACCTACATCCTGTCGCTGAAAGACCATATCGACGTTATCAACGACAAGCTGACACGGATGGTCGAAGTGACCATCGACTGGTACAAGCATCTGAAAGATAAATACGGCGCCCATTATCCACGCCGCACCGTGATACGCAGTTTCGACAATATCGAAGCGACGCGCGTTGCCGAAGCCAATGAGAAATTGTATATCAACCGCGAAGACGGATTCATTGGCACCGGACTGAAGAAAGACGAGTTTGTGTGCAACTGCTCCGACATCGACGATGTGATTATCTTCTACAAGGATGGTAAATACAAAGTGACTAAAGTGGCAGACAAACTTTACGTCGGCAAGAACATACTGTATATCAACGTATTCAAGCGCAACGACCAGCGCACAATCTACAATCTTGTCTACCAGAACGGCAAGGGTGGCGTGGTCTACATGAAGCGTTTCGCCGTGATAGGCATCACGCGCGACAAGGAATACGACATGACACAAGGCACAAAAGGCACTAAGATATGGTGGTTCTCCGCCAACCCCAACGGCGAGGCTGAGACGCTGCGCGTGACTCTGAAAGAGAAACCACGCCTGAAGGTGCTGCAGTTCGACATAAACTTTGCCGACCTTGCCATCAAGGGCAAGCAAGCGATGGGCAACATGGTGACGAAAAACGAGGTGCACCGCATATCGCTAAAAGAGCGCGGAGTGTCGACGCTCGGCGGCCGCGAGGTGTGGTTCGACCCCGACGTGCTGCGTCTGAACTACGACGGCCGCGGCACATCGCTCGGCGAGTTCAACGCCAACGACAAGATACTGATCGTGCTCAAGAACGGACAATTCTACACATCTTCGTTCGACGCCGGCAACCACTATGAGGACAACATCCTGCTCATCGAGAAATTCGAGGAGAACAAGGTGTGGACAGCCGTGCTCAACGATGCCGACCAGGGCTACCCCTACATCAAGCGTTTCACGTTTGAGGCAGCATCGAAGAAGCAAAGCTTCATCGGCGACAACCCCGACTCTTCACTGATTACGCTGTCCGACAAGCGATACCCGCGCTTCCGCGTGACCTTCGGCGGTGCCGACGAATTCCGCGAGCCTCTCATAATCGACGCTGAAGAATTTATCGGCGCCAAGAGCTTCAAAGCCAAAGGCAAACGCGTCACAAACTTCAACATGGACAGCATCAAGGAAATTGAGCCGCGCGAGATGCCGGAGGAAGAACTTGAAGCTCCGGCTGTCGATATCGATGTGGACAGCGTGGACGGCGACGACGTTATCAACCAGAACGACGTGCGCGATGAATTGACCGGACAACAACGATTGTTTGACGACGAAACCGAGGAATGATGCGCCTGAGACTGTCGATATTGGCAACGCTGCTTGCCGCTGCGATATGCGGACAGGCGGAGCCGCAGGATTCCACCGTTCTGCGTCCAGCCACAGTGACTGTGGCAATCGACGCAGGCGCGACACACAGCCTCGACACGTATCTCAGCCCGCTGTTCTACGACGGAATGCATCTGCGCATAGGATTTGAGAGGCAACGCGCATCTCGCTTCAACCCGGAGCGGTGGACAAACAAAATTGAGGCGGGTTTCACCTACGACCATCCGTCGAACCCCGCCGGCAACAACTCGCTCCACACCATCATCGCAGATGTGGATTTCGCCATGCTGCACCGATGGCGCGTGGCGCAGGGGCTTACGCTGCATGCCGGCGCCGGCATCGGCTTCCGCGGAGGCGTGACCTACAATCCCCGCAATTCCAACAATGTGTGTTCGCCGCTGATACGCCTCTATGCCGGAGCAAGCGGCATGGCGGCTTACCGCTTCAATGCCGGCAAGCTTCCTATGACGGTGCGCTGGCAGGCGACGCTGCCGGTGGTTGGAGGTTTCTTTCTTCCCGACTACGACCAATCGTTCTATGAGATGTATCTCGGCAACTATCGCAACACCATTAATTTCGGGTTCTGGCACAACCGCTTCGATATGGACAACACCGTATGCCTCGACTTCCATTTCGGCACGTCGTCGCTACGCCTGGGATACCGCAATGAGTTTACGACGGTCTGGGAAAACAACATCAGCCAACGCCGCGCCACACACAGCCTCGTGGTGGGAATTCAATGGGAATCGCTGCGGATTGACACGCGCCGCGCAATGTCTGAACGTGCAAAAATAATATCAGCAACTTATTGAATATGAAAACTGTCTGCTTAAACATATTGGTTATGCTGCTGTCGATTGCAAGCCTCACGGCATGCCACGACGAGCCCCAGTTTGCCGACACTCCGACAGGCAATTTCGAGGCGCTGTGGTCGGCTCTCGACCGCCATTACTGCTTCTTTCAATACAAAAACGTAGACTGGCAGGAGGTGCACGACCGATATGCCGCAAAAATCAGCAACAGCATGACCTCTGAAGAGCTTTTCCGCGTATGCTCCGAAATGCTTAAAGAGCTTAAAGACGGACACACCAACCTGTCGTCATCATTCGACACGTCGCGCTACTGGATTTGGGAGCAATACCCGCAAAACTACGACGAGCGGCTTGTGGAGGAGCACTATCTGCACTTCGACTACCGCCGCACAAGCGGAATCTCATACCGCATCCTCGACAACAATTATGCCTATATGCGCTACCCGTCGTTCTCCTACAGCATCGGCGAAGGCAACCTTGACAACGTGCTGGCAACGCTCGCCCTTGCCGACGGTCTGATCATCGATGTGCGCGACAACGGAGGAGGCATCATCACCAATGCGGAGACTCTCGTGGCGCGGTTCATCGACAAGCGCATTCTCGCAGGATACATCTCGCACAAGACCGGCTCCGGACACGACGATTTCTCAGAGCCATACGCTTACTACATCGACCCGGCAAAAGGCAGGGTGCATTGGACCGGAAAGCCGATAGCCGTGCTTACAAACCGTTCAACCTACAGCGCCGCAAACAATTTCGTGTCGATAATGAAGAGTCTGCCCAACGTGGTTGTGGTGGGCGATGCCACAGGTGGCGGATGCGGAATGCCGTTCACGTCGGAACTGCCTAACGGCTGGAGCGTGCGGTTCAGCGCGGCGCCTATCTACGACGCCGACCGACAGCTCACGGAGTTTGGCGTGCAGCCGACCGACGGCTGTCAGACAGACATGACCGATGCCGACCGTCAACGAGGCGTGGACACCATCATTGAGCGTGCGTTCGAAGCTCTGACCGACATGCGACGATAATCGTCAGCGTATATAAGGCTTGAAATTGTCGAGGAGCGAAAGCTCGTCGACGTGGCATGCCAACGACTCCGCCACAGCTGTCAGCTGCCCGGCAGTCAGCGCGCTTGTCTGCCCACCGTCGTTGACGGCAAGACGATGGCTGGTGGCGGCAGGCTCTCCCGACACCGCCGCATCCACCAACTCTTTTAAAATCTTGGCAAACGCCTCGTCGGGACACGCTCCCTCTCCCCTTTCGGCAGTGTCGCCACTACGCACAAAATAGTATGCCCTTCCTCGATTGCCGCCGCGCTCAATACGCGTGCGTACATATAATTCAGGACTGACCGTCAAATCAAATTCCAACGATGTCAGACCCTCTTTTTCCAATATTTCAAGTATTTTGTCCATTTCTTACAATTTCAACCGAAATATCGCACTTTTTTTCTTTTCTTGCAAATATCTTCCGCCAATACGCAAACGCCCATATAAATCACAACAATTAACACAAGACAGTTGCTTTTTAACGCGTGGTTGACTATCTTTGTGAAATCATCAACAAGGACAAAACCTCAACGACAATGCAATCAATACTTATAGTAGAAGACGATATTACTTTTTCAACGATGCTGCGCACATGGCTCGGGAAAAAGGGTTTTCAAGCAGAGACAGCAGGCAGCGTGACTGCCGCCAAACGACTGCTTGAAAAGACTGCGTTCGACTTGATTTTGTCCGACCTTCGCCTGCCCGACGATGACGGCATCACACTGCTGCCATGGAAAAAGGAGCAAGGCATCGACGCCCCGCTAATCATCATGACAAGCTACGCCGACATCCAGAATGCAGTGCTTGCAATGAAGGAAGGCGCGAGCGACTATGTGTCGAAGCCCATAAAGCCCGACTTGCTGCTGCAAAAAATAAACGATGCCTTGGCTAACGGCTCAACCGCCGACAACGACGTGGCTGAAAAACCGTCCACTGACAGCGCTGACGACTCCGACCCCGATTTTCTTGAGGGTGAGAGCGAGGCGGCACGAAAACTGTACAGCATGGTGTCGCTGGTGGCTCCCACCCAGATGTCGGTGCTTATCAACGGCGCAAGCGGCACAGGCAAGGAATATGTAGCACACCGCATCCACCGTCAGAGCAAGAGGGCGGACAAGCCGTTTGTCGCCATCGACTGCGGTTCAATACCCAAAGAGCTTGCCGCATCTGAATTTTTCGGCCATGTGAAAGGCTCGTTTACCGGCGCGCTTGCCGACAAGACAGGTGCCTTTGTGGAAGCTAACGGCGGAACACTGTTTCTTGACGAGGTGGGCAACCTAAGCTACGAGGTGCAGGTGCAGTTGCTGCGTGCGCTTCAGGAGCGCAAAGTGCGTCCTGTAGGCGCCACCAAGGAAATCGATGTCGACGTGCGTCTTGTCACCGCCACCAACGAAGACCTTCAGGCTGCAATAGCCAAAGGCACATTCCGCGAGGATCTGTACCACCGCCTGAACGAGTTCACGCTGCAGATGCCGGCACTCCACGAGCGTGGCGGCGACATACTGCTCTTCGCCAACTTCTTCCTCCGTCAAGCCAACCGCGAGCTCGACCGCAACGTGGAGGGTTTCGACGCTGAATCGCAGCGCATACTGATGGACTACGCATGGCCGGGCAACCTGAGGCAGTTGAAAAACCTCGTGAAACGCGCCACTCTGCTTGCCGCCGACACGTTGATTCATCCTCGGGATTTTGCCGACGGTCTTACCCCGGCATCAGCACCTGCCGACGAGGCGGCTCCGCAAGCGCAGGCTCCGGCATCACTGCATCTGCGCAACAGCGACGAGGAGCGGGAGCGCATCATCGAGGCCCTGCAACAGACAAAATACAACAAGAGCAAGGCGGCTCAACTGCTTGGAGTGGACCGCAAAACGCTCTACAACAAGATAAAGCAATACGGACTTTGACATATTCCGCCACACAAAGTGAGGATTTACGACACCTCATCGTGTGGAAAAATTCCCCACTTTGAGAAACAGATTACGCAAAGATTCGTTTATAACATATTGATTACAAACAATTTTGAGGCACATCGGCGCATTGGCACAATTGTTGTCGCTTCAAAACATGGAGATAACGCACTTCGGCACCCTTGAAACGTTGCCTCTAAAAAGGAGACAGCATTTCAAGAAATGACTCATTAGTTTTGTGTGATAGTTCGTTTTTTTCATCGGCGGAGATGCCGACGCATAAGTTATAATTCCCTACGGTGTTGAAAGTGTGATTAGTTATTCAAGAGGCCATTTCCGCGACGGAAACGGTCTCTTTTTTAATGCTTCGCCACCTTGTCGGCATTGCGCGCCACAAAGTCCTTCCACGAAGAATAAGATTTCTGCGCTACAGGCCGCTGCGACTCGTAGAAATGACACAACGCCACGCCAAGAGCGTCGGTGGCGTCGAGATGCGGGTCGATTGCCTCACGCGGAATGTTGAGAATGCGGCGCAACATCTCAGCCACCTGCTCCTTCGAGGCTGCGCCGTTGCCCGTAATCGCCTGTTTCACCTTCAGCGGCGCATATTCGGCAATCGGAATGTCCTTAACCAAAGCGGCTGTCATAGCCACCCCCTGCGCGCGTCCGAGTTTGAGCATCGACTGCACATTCTTGCCATAGAACGGTGCCTCAAGCGCCATCTCGTCAGGCAGATACTGCTCTACCAAGCCCGTGACACGCTCGGCGATGCGGCGCAGACGCATATAGCGGTCGTCAAACTTGCTGAGCATAATCACGCCCATGGCAATCAGCTCCGGCTTGCGCTGGCGCACGCCGAGAATGCCATACCCCATCACGTTTGTGCCAGGGTCTATGCCAATGATAATCTTGTCCCAGTCAGCCTGTCTTTCCATCTACAAATCCACCTCCTCAAGAAGCGTTGAGAAACCAGCCACCTGATGTCCGAAGCGTTTTGCCATCTCCTCAACAAGGCCGTCGCCCACCTCCTCATACCACGCACGAAGCGTGTCGACATCGCTGGAGCGGAACTGCAACGAATAGTTGCGCCCGTCGCTCTCCTCGGCGTTGAGCACAAGCGTAAGCCGCGGCTCCGACAACCGCCCGTCGACGGTGGCTCTGGGAATATACTCCGCGCGGAGCCATTCAAGAAAGCGCTCCACGGCATCATTATGAGCATGGAAAGTTGTATTGTATACTATCATCTTTGTCGATTAAAAGTTAAACGAAGCCGTAATGCCGAAATGCTCGCCGTCGCTCACGGGAGCCATGGCAAGATTATGCTTTTTGGCAAACGGTCGGGTAAAAATATAACTGCTGCCGGCACCTATCGCCGCGCCGGTCACCACATCCCACCAATCGTGCTTCTTGGCATAGGTGCGGCTCCAGCCCACATACGTGGCAAGCACATAGGCAGGCACGCCAAACTTCCAGCCGTAGCGGCGCTGCACAAATGCGGCATTGGCAAACATCACCGCCGTGTGGGCCGACGGAAATGCGTGGTTGTCACTGCGGTCGGGGCGCATCTTGTGCACCGTATACTTCAACAGATACGAAGCTCCGAGAGTGGTGGCCGTTGAAAACGCAGCCTGCTTCAAACCCTGCCAGTCGCGCTCCACAATCACAGCCGTCAGCGTAGCCAGCGGCATAGCCACAAGCAAAGCATCGCCGGTGCGCTTCACCGCCTGGCGGGTGCTGTTGATTTCCACAACCTCCTGCGCGCGGCAACCCATAGCCGCGGCGGCAATAGCCAATATAATCACAAATACACGTTTCATAGCAAGTCAATCATTTTAGGAACAAACACAATCAGTCCGACCACAAAAGCCGCCACAGCCGTCAGCAACACGCCCCCGGCAGCAAGATCCTTGGTGCGGCGCACAGCCTCGTCGTAGCCCGGCGACACACGGTCGGAAAGCGCCTCTATCGCCGAGTTAAACGCCTCAGCGGCAAGCACAGCCCCGATGCACATAGCCACAGCCACCCATTCCAACGCCGACAAGCCAAGCCACAGCCCGAGCGTCACCGCCGTCACCGCCGCCGCCGAATGAATCCACGCATTATGCTCCCCTCGCAGCAGTATAACGATGCCACGAAAAGCATATACAAAACTTTTAGCTCTCTTGCGCCAACTGAATTGTTTCTCTTTCATATTGCAAAGATAGTGCAAGGTGAGAGAAAAACATTCAAACTTGTTTGAAAATGTTTTTCCGAACCGCAGCCTATCTTATCAAAAGATAGTGCAAGGTGAGTGGAAAAATGGCATTTTTTTGCACGTACCGATATTTTCTTTTCGAAGCCACCAGAAGGCGCGCCAAAAGCGTCAATTCTATATTATAAAAACATTTAAATAAATAATAATGATTTACGGATACATTAGAGTTAGCAGCGATAAGCAAACGGTAGAGAATCAACGATTTGAGATCAACAATTTCTGTAATCGCAACAAGCTTGTGATTGATGGATGGATAGAGGAAACTATCAGTGGAACGAAAGCGTATAACAAGCGAGAGCTTGGCAAATTGCTAAAACGCATAGAAAAGAATGACCTTATCATTTGTGCGGAGCTTTCCCGACTTGGTCGCAACTTGTTCATGATAATGGAGATTCTGAATATTTGCATGACTAAGGAATGTCGAGTGTGGACTATCAAGGACAACTATCGCCTTGGTGATGACATCCAAAGCAAAGTGCTCGCCTTTGCTTTTGGCTTGTCTGCCGAAATTGAGCGTAACCTTATAAGTCAACGAACCAAAGAAGCTTTGGCGCGTAAAAAAGCTGAAGGTGTTACACTTGGCAGACCCAAAGGGCGAAAGAGTGCTCCGGATAAATATAAGTTGCATGGGAAAGAAACACTTATACGAGAACTACTAATAGCGAATGTTTCGAAGCGCAAAATTGCAAAGCTGTGTAAGGTTGACAGAAATACCCTTGACCGCTATATCAAGCAATTTTTGTCTGAATAGAACTGAGCGTTTTCGTGCAGCAGACTGGAACAGAATGTGAATTTAGCGGTTCTGATTCATGGGTGATTCTTTCGCCAATTGAACAGAGTATCAAACGAAAAATTGAAGCTGTGGGTACTCCGCTCAAAGATTGGTATATAAACATCTATCGTGGTGTGCTTACTGGTTATAATGAGGCTTTTATCATATCAACGGAAAAACGAGAAGAGATTCTTGCCAACTGCCAGTCCGAAGACGAGCGCAAGCGGACGGCTGAACTTATACGACCGATTCTGCGAGGCAGAGATATCAAGAGATATGGATATAATTGGGCTGGACTATATTTGATAGCTACTTTCCCTTCACGTCATTACGACATCGAGCAGTACCCTGCGGTGAAGAATTATCTCCTTTCGTTTGGCATTGAAAGGCTAGAGCAAACAGGCAAGGAGCTCAATATGAATGGCAAAAAGATAAAGGCTCGTAAGAAGACTAACAATAAATGGTTTGAAACCCAGGATAGCATCAGCTATTGGGAGGATTTTTCTAAGCCAAAAATTGTCTGGGGAAATTTGAATCTAAAACCAAGTTATGCAATTGTTGAAGACAATAGTTTCATAAATGCTCCATCACCAATGATAGTACCTGCAAGTAGATATTTATTGGCCATCTTAAATTCAAAACTGGCTGATTACTTTATTCGACAACTTGGTGTAACTCGCAATGGTGGATATTTTGAATACAAGCCAATGTTCATAGAACAGCTTCCTGTTCCTCAATGCTTAGATGATTCAATTCTTAAAGAAATCGATACCAATGTGGCTATTAAAAACGAGAAAACAATAGATACTATTGTGTATTCTTTGTATGGATTAAATGATGAAGAAATACAATATGTAGAAAAGGGAACACAAGAAAAATATTAGTAACAACCAAGTTCTACGTCTATGAATTATGGAGGCTTTTTCATATATTTTGTCTTCCATGGACGATGATTTTATACAGATTCTGTCTTTCATAAACGATAAAATAAGTATCTTTGCAACAGTTTCTAGTATTAGCATGAAAAGGATATGACAAAAGATTTAATAAAATTGCTTATCTCTGAATATCAAGCATACGTATCACAAGTAGAACTCATTCCTCGTAATGTGGAACTTGTGGACGGACTTAATTATGTGTTTGTTGGATTGAGGCATGCTGGGAAATCTTACTTGATGTTCCAACGTATAGCACAATTGATAGAGCAAGGGCACAAGAAAGAGGAAATATTATATTTCAATTTTGAGGATGACCGAATAGATTCTTTAGATGTCAAAGACCTTGACTTGATAAAAACGTGCTATGAAGAGATGTATGATTTTCGTCCAATATTATTCTTGGATGAGATACAATTGGTTGATAGATGGGAAAAGTTTGCCCGTAGGTTAGCAGACCAAAAATATCAAGTATACATCACTGGCAGCAATGCGAAAATGCTGAGTAGTGAGATTGCCACTACGCTTGGCGGCAGATATATGATACATGAAGTGTATCCTTATTCCTTGCAAGAGTATTTGAATGCCAATGGTATTGACATACATGAAAAGAACGCACTATTTACATTCGGCAAACAGATTGTAAAGTTGGCAAACACTTATTTTCAACATGGTGGTTTGCCTGAAACAGTAGGTATGAAAGAGCCTCGTTCATGGATGAGCAATCTATTTAATAAAATATTCTTTGGCGACTTAGTTGCAAGATACAGAATACGCAACGATTTCGCATTGCGGGTGATGGTACGTAAGATGGCAGAGAGTGTAAAGCAACCTCTTTCATATAACAGAATTGCAAGCATTGTCAGTAGTACAGGCAAAAAATTAAGTACAGACGCAGCGATAGACTATGTAGAATATATGACTGAAACTTGGCTCATACTGCCCTACGAGAATCTATATGGAAAGTTGCAGGATAAGGAATCGATCCGCAAATATTATTTCACGGATAACGGCTTACTGCATCTTTTCCTTGTTGATGCCAACACTTCCTTGCTTGAAAATATTGTAGCGATAACTCTCAGGCGCAAATATGGTGATGGAAGTTATTTCTGGAATAGTAAGAATGCTGAAGTGGATTTTGTCGTTCCTGAAGAGAAAATGGCTGTGCAGGTGTCCTATTCCATGGCAGATGCAGACACGTTCAAGCGAGAAACAGATGCCCTGATAAAGCTTGATTCTGTTCAATCAATCAGCAAAATGATAGTTGTTACCATGGAGGAAGAGTGTTTCGTTGAAAAAGATGGATACCATATAGAACTCGTTCCTTTATGGAAATGGCTGCTTAGGTTCTAATATATTGGAGGATTTTTCTAAGCCAAAAATT
>ERZ894177.159-NODE-159-length-58139-cov-38.7477_pt1 | contig 58139 bp, 35 predicted proteins | sample MGYA00380277_ERZ894177 | MGnify/ENA primary metagenome ERZ894177 (study PRJEB32331, sample SAMN06328428) | human gut metagenome | biome: human gut microbiome; feature: stool | host: Homo sapiens | collected 2014-06-03 ... | reverse complement strand
TCTGTATATCTTTTATTTCGGCTGCAAAGATAGTTAATTTAGTTGATAATGAATGATTGATAGTAGATAATTATTATAGACGCCACCCTATTTTATCACTTATCAACTATTAATTATCAGTTAATAAGATGCTGCGTAACTGTTCAATTTCTTCTGCAGAAAGTCCGATTCCCTTTTTCAGATAGGTCTGTACGCTCCCGTATTCAGCCTCAATCTGTTCTTTGGCAGCGTTCAGGAAATCTTCTTTTGCAGAGTAGATGGTTGTAATGGCTTCTTGCGAATTGACCGATAACTTATATGCATATTGAGAAGCTTTGGGAATATTAAAATAGTCATTACTCAAACGATAGTCTTCCATAATGACGTCTTCGTTGACTCCAAGAGCGGCAAGCAATAAGGCGGAAACGACCCCTGTACGCCCTTTCCCGGATGTACAATGAATCACAACCGGATAATGAGTACGGTCGAGAAGGACGGTGAACAGCTTTTTGAATTCCTTTTGGTAGTTTATAACTAATTCCCGATTCATTTGTTCTACCAAACGATAAATAGTGTCACTTTTTATCTTCTCTTCCTGAATTCCTTGCAGAATTTCTTCCATGTTCCCTGTGAGAATAGGGATATGTATGATATTAAATTCATCATCATGCAATTGCGGGTAGTTGTGGCGTTCATTTTCAGAACGTAAGTCTATGATTGTCCGTATCCCCATATTCTTAAGTTCCTGGCGTGAGCAGGGAGGAATGCTGTCTATTTGTGCGGAACGGTATATCATTCCCCAGCGAAGAGATTTGCCAGTACCGGCAGATTCATATCCTCCTAAATCACGGAAATTCTGTATGCCGGGGATATTAATGTTGCGGGTAGCCACTTTGATTCGGTATTTGTTATTAAATACCATCAAGTAGTAATAGCGTTGGGACGGATCATTGGTTACGATGGTCATTTTACCACTGGAAATGTTGGTTATTGCAATGGGAGAATTTTCCGGAATAGTTTCAGGAGAAGTGGAAGTGTATACTTTTACCTGCCCTTTTAATATTGGTGCTGTTTCCCATTTGATAATACAGTTTCCTACGTTGTTTTCTTCACATACCACAGATATAGCAGGTGATGTGCCGGAACATGATGGGAGCACTAATAAAACAGTAAGCCAGCTTAACAGGTTTTTATACATAGTTTCTTTGCCTTGAATCGTATACTGCAAAGATAAGAATTACCCGAAGATGTGGTAATTCCTTTGCGATAATTAGCCAAAGTTAATAGTAATTTACGTGTTAAAAAAGGGCACATCTTCTGATGGAAGAGTGCCCTGAATGAAAAATTGTATAAATCAGCTTTATTAGATGCTGTTCAATAAATCAGTTTTTCCTTCATTTATTAACTTTAAAATTAGTTCGCCGAACAAGGTATTTTGCCATGCAAACCAAGCACGGGTGAAGTTATTGGGATCATCTTTGTGAAAAGATTCATGCATAAAGCCTGTCCCTGCGTCTGTGTTGATTAGCATTTTTACACACTCCTTGATCTCCTGGTCGTCCTGACTGGTAAATGCTTTCATCATGATACTCATAGGCCATACCATGTCATAGCCGATGTGAGGACCACCAATTCCTTCTCCTGCTTTTCCTTTGAAGAAATAAGGATTATCCTTGCTCCATACAAAACGGCGTGTATTCTGATAGATAGGATCGTTAATATCTACATCGCCAAGATAAGGCATTGCCAATAAACTTGGTACATTAGCATCATCCATTAAAAAATGATTTCCGAAACCATCTACCTCAAAAGTATAAATTGTACCATATTTAGGGTGATTGTAAGTTGCATATTTTTTTAGTGCAGTCTCTACTTCTTTTGCCAGATCTGTACATTGTTTTGCCATTTCTGCATTTTGATTTACAGTATTCAGAATTTCAGCAGCTTTCTTTAACGAAGAAACAGCAAAGAAATTAGACGGCACGAGAAATTGCAAGGTTGTAGCATCGTCAGATGGACGGAAGGCTGAAACAATTAGTCCGACAGGATTCACAGGAGCACCTAAACCGTTGTTGTTTAATGTATCGAGTGCACGTTCCGTTTTGCGTTGAAATTTATAAGGTCCTACTCCCTCCTTACGTTGTTGCTCCTTAAAAGTAGACAGGATGTTGGTGATGGCTTGTATCCATTCACTATCAAAAATACTGGCATCACCGGTCTCTTTCCAATATTGGTAGGCCAGACGTAGTGGGTAACATAGAGAATCTATTTCCCATTTTCTTTCATGTAATTCCGGTTTCATATCGGTCAGGTCGGACATCCAATCTCCTCCCACAGCCCCATCATTGAAAGCATTGGCGTATGGATCGATATTTATACATTTAAATTGTCTGCGTATCACTCCTTCGAGCATTTTCTTCAATTCCGGGTCTTTATTCGCTAATTGTATATAAGGCCAAACCTGTGCTCCTGAGTCACGTAACCACATGGCATGGATATCTCCTGTGTAGACGAAAGTATCAGGCTTACCGTCTGTTGTACGGTAATGAACTGTTGTCTCAAGGGTATTTGGAAAACAATTCTCGAACATCCATGCCAATTTTTGATTAGTAAGTAGCTTTTTCACCCTGATGATTTCTGCTTCCACGGCTTTTGATTTAAAAAGCCGCTTGTTTACGGGTGGACGATTACTTTTATAAGCGGCAATTTCAGCTGCTTGATTGACCACATTGGTATGATCCTTAGCCAGGATAAGTTCTGTAGCTTTGGCAGGACCTCCCATTAATAGGGTGGTCGTGATGATACATATTCCGATATTTCTTTTCTTCATATCTCTATTGTTTTTAAGAGGGTTATTAAAAGTGATTATTGTAAATCGATTCCGCCTAGTCTTCCATACATTTCTATGAAAGCAGCTTGTGTCAAGAGCCATTTTTTCTCGTTTTTATCTGTGCCGCTCCAATCTGTCTGGAACAAGCCTCGTTCATCTCTGGCATGATGCCATGCGTAATCAAGACTTCTCTGGAAATCGGTTAGATAAGTCTTGTTATGGTCTATCTGATAAAGTTCAATAAAGCCTCTAAGCATAACGGCTGTGAACCAAATATTTCCTTTTTTCAGTAATTGGAATGTTTGTCCGTCTGGAGAGGTGAACTGAGTGAAGAAGTGCTTGTGACACGCTTCTGCTATATTTTGTGCATCTTCCAGATAACTTTTCTGTTTGGTAATTTGATAGAGTAGGGCAGCTGCCTGCATCATTTGTCCACTGTTATAGGCAAATTTGGCACGACCGGTTTTCTTGTTGAGTGAGATGTTGTCAAAGTATAGATGATCTTTTGAGTCTTCCAGGTTCTTTTTAGTCCATTCGTATAACTCTTTTCCTTCTTTTAAATAGGCATCATCTTGAGTAGCTTGAAATAGTTTGAGAGCGAATACGGCTCCCGGTGCATTAGAACAAGTATTTTTAGATTCCTTCTTTTGTTCGCACCAGTAGACTCCTCCGCCGAGTACGTCATCTTTACCACTAAGGATAAACTTCCATATTAGTTTAGCTTTCTCCAGATAAGCTTGTTTTCCTGTCATTCGATAAAAATCGGTAAAATCGATACCTAACCAGACGTTATCATCATAAAAACGATCGGAGAGAGGTTGGCTGCTGATATAAGATGAGTAAGCGAATGGTTCTCTTCGTGTGTCGAAGTATTCTTCCAATCCTGGTAGTACTTTGTTTTCCAGAAGCTTTTTATACTTCTTATTTCCAGTGCTCTCCAGTAATGCATTTACTGCAGAGAATGTACCCGAATACGGCCAAAGGTAGGAATATTCATTGCGTCTTTTTGCTTGTTCTTCTGATGCTAGATAAGTTGCCTTACTGTCTTGGTCAAAAGGATAATTCTCACGTAAAAGACAGGTGTTGGGTGCTGCATAGTTTTGGTAAAGAGCATCCAAAGTTTGCTGTGCTTTTTCTATGTTAGGATTTGTGTTTGCAATGGTGAAAGCACAAATAACATTAAGTAATAGGCCGTTCATAATTTTTTATTTAAGTGGTGTTTATATAAATAGTAATTTGAATTAGTTCGCAGGTTTTATTGTGACCCTACAAAAATACCTTATTTCGGTTACTTTTTAAAAGGGGAGTGAGCAGATTGTAAATGATTGTTTAGGGTATGTTGTTGATAATCAGGGAATATTTGGTCAGGGAATCTCTGATAAATGTAAATGATGCTGTATGATTAATGCACTGTTATTCCCGGATTTGTTGTCCGATTCGAGCTACTTTTTCTTCAAATTCATTCCGGTCTCCATTTGCTTTGATCCGCATTTTTGAGCGGTAATTATAGATGGTCGATAATGAGTACTGTAAGAAATGAGCTATTTTCACACTGTCTGTAATTCCCAGTCGGATAAGTGCGAAGATCCGTAATTCGGGTGTTAAGAGTTTGCCGGGTCCTGGAATGATTGCATTTTCCGGTAAAAGCAATGCGTTAAAATCTTCGACGAAATTCGGAAAGAGATTCAGGATTGCTTTGTCGAAGTTATTATAAAATTCAGCCAGATCTTCTTCTGTATTGAGAGAGGAGTGGAGGAAAGAGGTTACTTTCTTTATATCTTCACTTTTGGCTATTTTGAGTGCTCTTTTCTTAAAATTGGCAATTTTACTGATATAACTGGTATATTGTTCCATATACAGCCCTACATATTCTTCTTTGATTTTATTGTTATCTGCCAATATTGAGTTCATTTGTTGTATTTCGTAAAGATGATAAGACAAACTCTCATTAGCTTGTTCCACTTTACCTTTTTGTTTTTTCAGTTGTACGGACAGGATGAATAGCAGAATGCAGACAATGCATAATGCAATGAGCAATGCCGTTATGATGATAAATTTATGTTTCTCCTTTTCTTGAAATGCCTTATCTATGAAAAGATACATATCTGAGGCTTCGATGGTGTTAATTCTCGCATTACATAGGATAGCGTCCTCCATTGCATTTTTCATATATTTAGATGCCCGGTCTATGTCCCCACTCTCAAAGATTAGTTTGGCTAATATTTTTAAAGAGAGGTTTTCTCTAGCTCCATTTAATACATCAGAAATGGCGGATATTGCGAAATACTTAATCGTATTCTCATGATCATTTTTACCTTGATAGGCAGATGCCAGAGAATATGCTATGATTCCGGCATTTCTTGAATAGGGTGTATAACTTTGATAAGTGCTGTCCAGTATATGAATAGCATCATCATACTTTTTATGGAAAAGAAGAGTTGGTGCGGTTATAAAAGCTCGTACGTTTGATGGGACTTCTTTGCATTGGAGCAGCGAATCGCGATATATTTGTGCTATCAGATCATTTTCTTGTGAATCGTCCTCGTTGGAAGCAAAAGCTTTCTGGTGATTGTAGATCGTGACTTGTCCGAGAAAATATTCAGCTTTGAGTTTAGGAGATAGTTGCTTTTGTTGCATCGAATTGGTAATTGCCAAAGCTTCTTTGAAAAAGCCCATCGAAGATAATATTCTTGAATAATCCAGTTTAGCTTCAATTAAAAGTTCTTTGTCATTACTTTCTTGAGCGAACCTGTTCATGTGGATGGCATAGGCTAAAGCGGAATCTTTTTGGAAAGATGAATACTCAAAACAAAGAGACTGTGCTGTCCCAACTTTCTTTCGAATATCCCTGGATTGTCTTAATATTATTTTCAGGCTGTCTATCTGTCTTTGCTTTTGTTGGGTATAACTAGCTTTGTTTTGTAGAGATTTATCTAATACTTTTAACAATGTTTTTACTTCATCGTTTGCTTTTGCTGGTAAACTGATGAAGATAAAGATTATCAATAGAGGTAAAATAAATCTTTTCATATATTAAGTAAGATTGCTTATTGAATATGGTTGTTTGCAAAGATAAGGAAATCCATATTAAGTTAAGGTTGACAGATTAACTTAATATGGATTTTATGAAAATAGGGATTTCGCTGGATGAATTACTTATATCCAAATCCTTATTTGTAATATCACTTGTATTTTTGTGCAAACTCCACCGAAACCGAATTGCTGAAACTTCGGCAAACTTCAGCTGCGAAGTCTTTCCCGCATTGGATTATTTTATCCCAGATCTCTTCATTCAAGTTATTTAGATCGCGGTATCGGACATCGTATTTGAGTAATCCGTAGATCAGCCCTGCATTGAAGTTATCACCAGCTCCAATAGTACTGACTGCTTGTAATGGTTCTATCGGATAATCTTTATTGACCAGATTAGTGCGTAACGCTACCTTTTCCGCACCTGCAGTACAGATGAACCGGGGACAGTAGAATTTGATTTTATCCTTGTAAATCTTGTCTATATCCTGCATGTTATACATATATAGAAAATCCTCTAAAGAACCGCGTACAATATCCGCATATTCCAGATTTTCAATAATGGTCGGAGCCAGTTTCATGGCTTCATTCTTGTGTGAAGAACGGAAATTCGGGTCATAATAGATGATGGCTTTCTTTTCACGTGCCTGATCTAGTAATTCGAGAATCTTCTCCCTCAGAACCGGATTCAGTGCGTAATAAGAACCCACCATGACAATGTCGTCTTCCTCTAGTTTCGGAAACAAAACATCCAGACGTTGCTTCGGGTAGTCTTTGTAGAAGATATATTCGGCATCACTCTGCTCGTTCAGGAAGGCTAAAGATACGGGTGATTTTCCATCCGGGAATACATTTACATGATCGGTTGGAATATGATTCTCACGCATGAACTGCAGGATAATATTGCCTACACGATCATTTCCGGTTTCACTGATGAAGCCGACGTTTATTCCCATTCGTCCCAATGAGACAATACCGTTGAATACAGAACCTCCCGGTACGGCTGCGGAAGGCTGGTCACCTCGAAAGATGATATCGAGGATGGTCTCTCCGATACCGATTACTTTTCGCATAGTGATCTTGATTTTTCTCCCAGATAACCGCCATGGTGACGTTTTGAATATTCAGCGATAGTAAATCCTGTTTCCTTCATGGTTTGTACTACCAATATATCTCCGATCACTGTCATGGCAGTAGTGGATGTAGTAGGAGTCATCCCTAACACACAGACTTCTGCAGGCTTGCCGGTACTTAGACAGACATCCGATTCTTTTGCCAGCGGACTATCCGGATTTCCGGTGATAACGATAAACTTCAGATCCGGGTCCAGATTATGGGCTAAGCGGGTTAATTCCACAATCTCACGTGTCTTGCCAGAGTTAGAGATCAGCAGGAGTAGATCGTTTTTTTGTAAGATACCCAAATCCCCGTGTTGCGCCTCGCTGGGATGCAGAAAGACGGATGGAATACCGGTGGAACAGAAAGTCGTAGCAATGTTCATAGCAATCTGCCCGGCTTTTCCCATACCGGAAGTTACCAGTTTTCCCTTTTTCTGATGTATTTGTTCTACAATCAGTTTCACCGCTTTTTCATAAGCGTCTGTTACGGGGATGTTGAGCACAGCTTGTGCTTCCTGTTGCAAAAGTTGTTTGATGGAGTCTATCATATAGGATCAGTTTATTTTTTCTTTTAATTCATTTAATGTGTTTGCTACTTCGTAATAGGTTGAGAAAGGCTGTCGTGCAAAACCTTTGTTCTCCAGGGTGTGGAGTGCTTTTAATAGCTCGTCGTAAAAACCATATTCATTGTAGAAAATGACCTTCTTCCGGTGATATCCGATAGAGGCAGCGGCTATTACGTGGAAAATCTCATCAAGAGTACCGACGCCTCCGGGGAGTGCAACCAATACCTCCGACTTCTCCGTTATGATATCTTTGCGGTCACTCAAGTTACGGGTATGAATTTCTTCATCTAACAGACTGCTTACCTTGCCATTCTCTTCCAGTTTGGCAGGAACTACTCCAATGACCTTACCGCCATTTTCTTTCACGGCACGAGCTATGCATTCCATTAATCCGAGGCTGGCTCCTCCATATATCAAGGTTTTGCCTGTCTGCCCCATCCATTTGCCTATTTGGCTGGCGCTTTCGAAGTACATTTTGTCAATGTTATCGGAGGCGGAACAGAATATTCCTATCTTTTCCATATACGTTGTTGCTGTTATAGTCCACAAATATCTGCAATTTTCTATAAACAGCAATAAGTTTTATTGTATTTTTGTGGCATTAATTCAATAAGGAAGTATAAAACGATGCAAGGTAACGAATATACATTGCCAAATGGCCTGCGTATTATCCATGAACCAACCCTCTCAAAAGTAGCTTATTGTGGTTTTGCGATTGATGCCGGAACCCGTGATGAGGCAGAGAATGAGCAGGGAATGGCCCATTTTGTAGAACATCTGATTTTTAAGGGAACGGAGAAGCGGAAAGCCTGGCATATCCTCAACCGGATGGAGAATGTAGGTGGTGACCTGAATGCTTATACAAATAAGGAAGAAACTGTCGTCTATGCCGCTTTCCTGAAAGAACATCTGGAACGTGCGCTTGAGTTGTTGGGGGATATTGTATTTCATTCAACCTTTCCGCAGCATGAGATAGAAAAAGAAACAGAGGTCATTATCGATGAAATCCAGTCGTATGAAGATACTCCGTCGGAACTGATATTTGACGATTTTGAAGACATGATCTTCCGCAATCATCCATTGGGAAGAAACATTCTTGGTAAGCCGGAACTTCTGCGAAGTTTTCGCACGGAAGATGTTCTATCGTTTACCCGCCGTTTTTACCAACCGGGAAATATGGTGTTTTTTGTTCAGGGGCAGTACGAGTTCAAGAGAATCATCCGCCTGGTAGAAAAATACCTGTTGGATATTCCTGATGTGAAGGTAGAGAATCGGCGTACACCTCCGCCTCTGTATGTGCCGGAACATTTGACGGTGGCTAGAGATACGCACCAGGCACATGTCATGATCGGTAGCCGTGGCTATAATGCGTATGATGACAAGCGTACTGCACTCTATCTGCTGAATAATGTCCTTGGAGGTCCCGGAATGAATAGTAAACTGAATGTGTCCCTTCGCGAACGCAGAGGACTGGTCTATAATGTCGAATCCAATCTGACTTCCTATACGGATACGGGAGCTTTCTGTATTTATTTCGGGACGGATGTGGATGACATGGATACTTGCCTGAAATTGACCTATAAGGAATTGAAGCGGATGCGCGATACAAAGATGACTTCTTCCCAGTTGGCGGCAGCGAAAAAGCAGTTGATCGGGCAAATCGGAGTAGCGTCCGATAACTTTGAGAATAATGCGTTAGGGATGGCGAAAACATTCCTTCATTATCATAAGTATGAATCATCCGAGCTTGTTTTTAAGCGTATAGAAGAGCTAACAGCAGAGATGTTGTTGGAAGTTGCCAATGAGATGTTTGCAGAGGAATACTTATCTACGTTGATTTACAAATAATTGATTGACAGATTTGCTTTCATTGCCAGAATTCGTATTTTTGTAGCAGATACGTATGTGATAACAATCTAATAGTAGAAATTGTATGTTGGTGACGGGCAGAAAACTCCCTATCGGGATTCAGACTTTCGAAGATATCCGCAATGACGGATACTTGTATGTAGATAAGACCGCATTGATGTGGACTATAGCAAACATCGGTAAACCTTTTTTTTTAAGCCGTCCGCGCCGATTCGGAAAGAGTTTGTTAATTTCTACGTTTGAAGCCTATTTCAAGGGACGGCGTGACCTTTTCACGGGACTTGCCGTGGAACAATTAGAAAAGAAGTGGGAAGAATATCCCGTACTGCATCTGGATTTGAATGCCGAGAAATATGATTCACCGGACAGATTGGATGCTATTTTAAGTAACCAGTTAACTCAATGGGAAGCTATATATGGCAGGGGAGAAGATGAAACCACTTTGTCTTCCCGCTTCTTGGGTGTCATTCGTCGTGCCTCCGAACAAGCAGGCAGGGGTGTTGTAGTCCTGGTGGATGAGTATGATAAGCCCTTACTACAGGCTATTCAGAATGAACCGCTTCTCGATTCTTACCGTTCTACTTTGAAAGCTTTCTACGGTGTGTTGAAGAGTGCAGACCGCTATCTTCGTTTTGCTTTTCTGACAGGTGTCACCAAATTCTCGCAAGTAAGTGTGTTTAGTGATCTGAACCAATTGAATGACATCAGTCTGAATTATGACTTCTCTACTCTTTGTGGAATCACCCGCGAAGAACTTCTTGCTAATTTTGAACCGGAGATTGCGGCTTTATCACAAGCGAATGATATGAGTACGGAAGAAGTTGTAGAAACAATGACCCGACAGTATGACGGCTATCATTTTCATCCTAATGGAGAAGGAGTGTTCAATCCGTTCAGTGTGCTGAATGCGTTTTTTAGTAAAGAGTTCGGCAATTACTGGTTTCAGACCGGAACTCCTACTTTCCTTGTGAAGTTATTGAAAGAGAGCGATTATGATCTTCGCTTGCTGATGGATGGTATAGAGACAGCTGCTTCCGCTTTCACTGAATATCGTGCTGATAGGAAAAATCCTATTCCATTGATTTATCAGAGTGGTTATCTGACTATTAAAGATTATGACAGAGAGTTTAGACTTTATCGTTTAGGCTTTCCTAACGACGAAGTACGTTATGGCTTTCTTAACTTTTTACTCCCATTTTATACGGCAGTCACGGATGAAGAACGAAGCTTTTATATAGGTAAGTTTGTTCAAGAACTACGTACAGGCAATGTTGACGCTTTCATGCACCGCTTTGAAGCTTTCTTTGCAGATTTTCCTTACGAGTTGAATGACCAGACTGAACGTCATTATCAAGTCATCATATATTTAATATTCAAACTGATGGGACAATTCACGCAGGCAGAAGTACATAGCTCACGGGGACGTGCAGATGCGGTTGTACGAACCCCGAAGTTCATCTATATTTTCGAATTCAAGCTGAATGGGACTGTTGAGCAGGCCATGGAGCAGATTGAAGAAAAAGGTTATGCTTTTCCTTATACGGCAGAGGATCAACAAGTGATAAAAGTTGGTGTAGAGTTTAGCGCAGAGAAACGAAATGTAGAGCGCTGGATGGTAGCGAAAGAAATTTAATATAAAATTGATTATGAAAAACTTAATACGAAATGTCTGGGTTTGCTTGGGGCTGATGGTGCTTCCCTTCACAGCCTCCGGACAACAAAAGGATAACATTACCTATGTGCCGGCTCAAGAGCTTTTACTGGTAGGCAAAGCAACTACCGAAGGCGAATACTTCCATCGGGTAGATACAGCCAAGTATCGTACAATGCCTCCCACAGTGAAGAAACTATTCACAAACTCTGCCGGTCTGGCTATCTCTTTTACAACGAATAGCCCCGTCATAAAAGCCAAATGGATGGTTCCTGATAATTACCAGTTACCCAATCTGACCAGAGTTGCTCAGAAAGGTCTGGATTTATATATCAAACGGGATGGAAAATGGCAATTTGCCGGAGTAGGGATACCGGGTGGTGTGACTACGGAAAAAGTGCTTGTTGATAATATGGGTACGGAAGAGAAAGAATGTTTGTTATATCTGCCTTTATATGATGAACTGAAAAGTCTGGAAATAGGTGTTTCTTCTGATGCACACATACGTAAAGGAGAAAATCCGTTCAAAGAAAAGATAGTGGTATACGGGTCCAGTATTTTGCAGGGAGCATCTGCCAGTCGTCCCGGGATGGCTTATCCGGCTCGTTTGTCCCGTAGCAGCGGATATAATTTTATCAATTTAGGATTGAGCGGAAACGGCAAGATGGAGAAAGAAGTTGCCGAGATGTTGGCGGATATTGATGCGGATGCTTTCATTCTCGATTGTATTCCTAATCCTTCTCCCAAAGAGATAACCGACCGGACTGTTGATTTTGTAATGACGTTGCGCCAGAAGCATCCGGATACGCCTATTATTGTGATACAGACATTGATACGTGAAACAGGTAATTTCAACCAGAAAGCTCGTGAGAATGTAAAACGACAGAACGAGGCCATCGCTGAACAGGTAGAAGTATTGCGAAAGAAGAATGTCAAGAACCTGTATTTCATAAAAGAAGATCAATTCTTGGGAACAGACCATGAGGGGACTGTAGATGGGACCCATCCGAATGACTTGGGATTCGACCGAATGTTGAAGAAATATAAACCGGCTATCAGTAAGATTCTGAAGATCAAATTCAAGGCTGAATAACAGGAATGAAAGATTATAACAGAGACAGATAGAAAAAATAAAGGTCAATTCATGGGGGTGAATTGGCCTTTTTCTTTTGCAAATGTGTTAAGTTGCTGTTGGTATTTTATAGTTTCCTTAAACCTTTATCTTCTAAGTATTTGATTAATTCTTGGGGACGATCAGTTTGTATCATAGTTGCCTTATGTTCCAGTATCCATCCCCAATGCTTATCTTTACCTTCTAATAGGGCGTTTTCGTCATCATGTCCACCGCATAGACTATCCCATAGAGTATTCATCCATACCCGGCTACCAGATTGTACAATTTTATCAATAACCTTTAAATTTGAAGTCTGTTCGTCTTTGAAGCAGAGTTCATAGGCTATTGGCGTAAAGTCTTTAATAAAACTTTCGGTCGCTTTTATATCTTCTTCTTTCCATAAATGAATGATAGGCATATAGAGCATACTGGTATTGGTTCCATATTCCTCTTGAACTTTCTCGACAGGATACCTTCCTTTTATAATCACTTGTTTTTCCATTCCACATTTTCGAATGATGGGAAGAATCTCCTTTATATATGTTCCGCCTTTATCTATATTGACCAGAATACGATCTTTACATGTCATTAACGCTTCTTCTAAAGTGGGTATGGATCGGCGGGTCTTTATACCGTTTCCACTTTTCAGCACAAATTGTTTTAGTTCTGTTGTCGTATAGTTTTTAATGGCGCCTTTTCCTGTTGAAGTGCGGTCTAGCGTTGCGTCATGCATACAAATAAAGTTGTTGTCTTTGGTTTGCTGAATGTCAAGTTCAACCATGTCTGCTCCCATAGCGATGGCATTCTCTATACATTGTATGGAGTTCTCCGGAGCATTCCTCCAGTCGCCACGGTGAGCTATAACAAATACATATTGAGAATTCTTGTCGTGAAGATTCCTCAATAGTTTATCAATTCTGGATTCTGCTTCAGCAGATAATGAAACCAGAAGAACTGATAATAGAAATATAATTTTCCTTGTCATACGTGCTTTTCTTAAATAAAATGTTTTGATCTATATTGGGTACCTATGAAAAACTATCCTATAAAGTTATCTTAATCCTTTTTCTTTTAAATAAGAGTTGACAAGATCAGAGTAATCAGTTTGCACAACTTCTATTTTGTTATCTATAAAAGTTTGAAGGTGCGAATATTTACTATTCAGTAGATCGCTATCCCAATCTAAATGATTGGCATAACCTACTAACTTGGCATCTTTAATAGCTCCCATTAGTTCAGTGAGAGATGCATTGTCTATTCCGAATTGTACCATTTGTACTTTACTGTAATATTTGGCGAGGACTTTTACTTCTGCCGCAGTGGATACCCATGGAAAAGGAATGGCTCCAGGGTTAATAGTATTCATTTCTTCAATATATGATGTACTGGAACCAGTATAATAGCAAACCTGGTCGATCATCCCTTTTTCTGCAACCGTTTTAATGATTTTACCTAAAAGACCCTTCTCTTTTACATCGACACAAACATAGATTTTGCCTTTCGCAGCATCCAATACTTCCTCAAGTGTAGGCACTTTGTATTCAGTGATACCTTTAGAACCTTTTAAAAAATATTGATAAAGAGTTTGATAAGTCATATTGGCTACAGCACCAGTTCCGTTTGTTGTAGCATTAATGGTTGTATTGTGCATATTTACGATTACTCCGTCAGAAGTAGCTCTAGGGTCTATTTCAATCATATCGGCACCGACTTCTATTGCATATTGGATAGCGGGAATAGAATTTTCAGGAATTCCGTCACGTATTCCCTTATAGGTGTTGCTACGATGAGCGCAAGTCCACATTTTCAGACTTGTGTTGCTGGAAAGATTCTTTAAGTCGGTTGTTAAACTTTTAGTGTCAGGTTCTTCACCTGGGTCCTCCGGGTCTTCATTATCATCCGGAGGAGTCGGCTGATTTTTGTTTTCATATTCATCATTGGAAGAGCCGCAACTGGTACACATCACTTGCCCGGATACAAGTAAGATGATTGCCAAAAGAAAAAATACTTTCTTCATAGTCTTTTTATTTTATTTATTAGATAATGTAGGATAGGTTATCGAAATAACCTATCCTGTTTGATTTGAATTATTTTACTGTAGCAGTGTGTTGAGCGTCTTTTGCACGCATCGGCCAGCCTGTTGTTGGTAATCCTTTCACATATTTGGATGACAGGGCCACTAATAAACTTTTCGATTCATCTTGAGTGTTAGTAATGGCCACATAGATAGTCCCGTCTGCATCCACTACCGGTGAACTCCAGAATTTGCCTTGTGTTGCAGCCCATTCGGATGCATAAGCACTTTCGCTGTTAGCAATTGCTCCGGCCACATCAAGTACGGCAATAGCGTCAGTACCATTTGCGTCAAGGATATAGAAATTACCACGTTCCGTACCGAACAAGATATGTCCATCCTTATCAATAACAGGAGTACTGCTGACACTTTCTGATATCTCATATTGCCATTTGATAGTTCCACCTGCTGACAATGCAACAATTCCGCCAGGCATATCTCCCTGACTTTTCAATGAGGCATATACAGTGCCATCTGTGCCGATAACGACTCCTCCCTGATCTTGTTTGCCGGTATTCTCAATAGGGGTAGTCCAACGTACACTACCGTCACTGGCAACGGAATAGATGGTAGTAGTCAGATCAGATGTATAAATCATGCCATATACATTTCCTTCATTGTCTATGGCCATTGATGCATGACAGCCGCTGTTCAAACCACTGTCAAATGCTCTCCATGCCCATGGGCTGAAAGTATTGTCATCTTTAGCCATAGTAGCTTTTGCTACACCAAACATTCCGTAGTTGGTACACATGATATACATCATTCCTTGTTTGGAGATAACAGGACCTGCATAAACACCTCCGGCAGGACCGCTGGTACCATCTGCGTTAGTTAAATAGCTAACACGGTTTCCTGTTGTTTTGTCTACCGCAATCATTGAACCGGTGCTTCCCCCATTACCACAGTATACATATTTATCATCAAATGCTGGTGACACACTACGCATTTTGGCATTGGCGGCGTTACCTTTATTCCAGAAACCGGTAGTCGGATCATTGAAAGTAATCCATTTCTTATTTCCATCAGGATTGATAGCAAATAGTTTACCATTGCTTCCGTCACCTGTGCCAATGTAGATTGTACCATCCGTATCTACAGACGGTGTCATGTTTGAGCCTCCTGTTGCCTGCGCTCCCCAAGATGGATCAGTCATGTCGAATGACCATTTTTCAATACCTGAAGTTACATCATAACTATGTAATATGTGGTCATTACTATTGATGTAAACCGTTTTTTCATCAGGAGAAAGAGCGGCGGAATTGGAAACTAACTTGGCTAAATGAGTGGAGGAGGTCCATAGTAATGTAAGGTCTCCTTTTTCTACTACTTTATCGGTAATTTCAATTGTTTTCCGGTAGAGGTTCGATCTTCCACTGCTGTCGGTTATGGTCAAACTAACAACAAATATACCTTTCTCATTGTACACGTGCTTCGGGTTTTCTTCGGTAGAAGTCGTTCCGTCCCCGAAATCCCATACATAAGTAAAGTTGCCACTACCTCCATAAGATGCGTTAGTGAATTGTATTTCACCTTCTATTTGCCCTCTTTCGGGAGCGATTGAGAAAGTTGCGGAAGGAATGTCTTTCCCGGCATTGTCTTCGTTGCTGCATGCGGCAAATAATAAAAGACAAACAATATATATGAACGGACATATCCGTACTTTATTTTTAATAGTTGTCATACACATAATAATCATTTAAGGTTTTGTTATTAATTTCCTGTATATCCCGCATATCCGGGATTTTGTGGGTAGGCTACCGTACCGGCCATGTCAATCTCATCTTGAGGAATCGGATAATACATCAGATAAGTACGACCATCAAGTGTTTCTAGCAATTCTAAGCGATTTGTACGTTTGATGTCCTGCCAGCGCATGCCTTCAGCATAAAATTCACGACGGCGTTCGTCCAAGATCAATGTCTGATATTCTTTGTCCGATAGAGCTTTGATTGCTGCTTCACTTGGAGCGGTAGTATATCTTTTTTTCATATATTCCACTAATGCGGCGGCTCCGTTCGTTTTTCCGAGAGCTTCGGCTTTTATCAGATACATTTCTGAAATACGGGAGATTACTACCGGTGTGCAGGTATAATCTGACGTTTCCGCCAATTGATAAGTTCCATTCGGATATTTGATTACGCGGTTGGCATCTTGGCTGGTGAATGTGGCTTTTAACCGTACGTCTCCTTTGCGTGAAAGAGTATTATCATCAGCAAAAAGACTATTATAACACCAATCAGATGGAGCATAATTCCATGAACCGTCCGTGTCATTAACGTATAATGTGAAGTTTAGAGGACTGGATGCTCTTGAATTATTAACATAGGCAAATATAATTTCCGGACTTGAACTTCCTGCAACCCAATTTTTAGAGAAATCCATAGCGGTGGATGCGAGCGAGAAACTGGAATTAGCTAATACTGCTTCTGCATAGTTTGCAGCATCCGTCATCTTGTTCTGGAAAAGAGCTACACGTGCAGCAAGTGCATTTGCTGCGTCAGAAGATACGTACCATTTGGAATCTGCTTTTGACAGTAAGCGGATAGCTTTACCCAAATCTTCTTCGATGAATGTCCATACTTCAGCTTCCGGAGAGATAGGAACCACCTCTTTTGAACGTTTACGCAGGATGGGGACATTTCCATAATGAGAGGCCAGACGATAATAAATAAATGCACGGAAATAGTAAGAGACACCACCTACTTTTTTCATAAGAGCACTTTCTTTATTTTCGGAAGCTTCATAAGTTTCTACGAGAAAATTGACCTGATGCAATGTTGTAAATGAGTTTCTCCAAAAGGAGAGAATGTTAATTGCCTGATTGGTATACGAGGGAGACATTTCGCATGGGTCTGTAATTTGACCTCCTCCAGGACCTGCTTTGAAATTTTCCCCTTGTATATCATCCAACCACCAGAAAGTGAATGTATAATTTTCCATAGTGGCGTATACTCCATTTAATAGCTTTTCGAGATCATCATCCGTCAAGGCTGATTGAGGAATTGCATGTCGGGGGCTGATGTCGTCCAGCCAGTCAGAACAGCTCGTGCCGAGTACAGTTATGGTCATTAAAACCAGAGTGAATAATAGTTTTATATTTTTCATATCGTTAGTTTTAGAAGTTAATGCTTGCACCTATGATAAAACTCTTTAATGTGGCTTGTTCTCCGAAATCTGCTCCGTAGCTGTTGCCTGTCGGATTACTTTCGTATGAGAATTCCGGATCATATCCGGAATATTTGGTCAGTGTAAAAAAGTTGTCGAGAGAAACAAAGATGCGAGCTCCCGTTACATGTATTTTTGACAACAGAGAATGAGGAAGGCTATATCCCAATGTGATGGTTTTGAATTTGAAATAAGAAGCATCTTCCAGATAGCGGGTAGAAACAAGATTGTTTCCGAAACCGCCGGTGAACGTGCCTGCCAAAGTAGGGCGTGGAACAGTGTTGCTAGTTCCTTCTCCCCTCCAGTAATGGTTGGCGGCATATTTTGATATGTTATAGAATTGTTCCGAATCGACCAGTGTGCCATTTTTGTAACCTTTGATACTGCTGGACGCCAAGCCGAGATGTTCCGTACCTTCTGTTCCCCCGCAGCCTTTCCATGCTGACAGGATTTTACCTCCGGCTGCAAATTGGCAGAAAATGGATAAGTCGAAGTTTTTCCAGTTCATAGTCGAAGTGATACCACCATAAATGTCAGGTGTAACCTTTCCTACATACATGCGGTCATCGTCTGTGATGTCTCCGTCATTGTTGTAGTCAAAGTACTTACAATCACCGGCACGTACTCCTTTTGCGTAGAGTTTGCTTGGTACTTCCTGGTCGGTTTGATAAATACCATCCTGACGCAACATATAGAAAGCACTAACCGGTTTACCTACCATTAAAGCATGCATTACTTTACCGGTATTGGCACCACCACCGTTGATTTTCATATCAAGTACTCCATCCAATGACAATAGTTTGTTTTTTGTATAGGAGAGGTTAGTAGCAAGCTCCCATTTAAAAGGACCATCGAATATTTTACCGCTCACCATCACTTCCAATCCTTTGTTCTCCAGCGAGCCGATATTGGCTGTCCGGGTAGTATATCCTGTTGTAGCAAGTGTACTGATATTATAAAGTAATCCGCTTGTCTTTTGATAGTATCCGTCTACAGATAGCGCCAGTCGTCCGTTGAATAGCTCTGCGTTGATTCCGACATTCACCTGATTAGCTTTCTCCCAGATAAGATCCGCAGCATCTGCTCCGATTTTAAAACCGGATGAACCATTATAGGAATTTCCTCCCGAAGTTACTAATGACATAGCTGCCCAGTTACTGATACCATCCATACTGCCAGTCTTACCCCAACTGGCTCGTAGCTTTAAGTCATTCAGTGGCGTGCCTTTAGGGAAAAAAGGTTCGTTGATAATCCGCCACGCGAAAGAAGCAGAAGGAAATGTTCCATAACGTTTATCTTTTGAGAAACGTGAAGAACCGTCACGACGCATCGTTACATTTAAGATATAGCGATTATCCCAATTCAGGGCGGCACGTCCGAAATAAGATTCGAGTGCATATGCATTATATCCGATACTACCTGCGTAGATGTTAGAACCGGAATTTATCAGACCGAAGCTGGAAGAAGGATAAGCACCGTTTGCGTAATTATCACTATAAGCCCCAAAAGTTTCATAATTATACTCTTCGTATGAGTGACCAAGCATTGCTGAATAAGTTAGTTTATCCCAACTATTTTCATACGAAATTACGTTGTCTATAACATATCGGTAACTTACATTTTTCTGTTCGCTAAGTGCGCCCCATCCTGCATTTTTGGAACGTGCGTCATGTTTCTCTGAAATTGTTTTCTTTTCTTCATCAAGAATACCGTATATGCTGAATGAGGGGGTGTATTTGAGTCCTTTGATAGGAGTAATATCAAAACTAAGGGCAGCTACTCCTTGTTTCTTATGTACAGTCCAGTCTTCTTCATTAATCAGCATAACGGGATTATGACGACATAATTCTGTTGACATCACTGTATAGCCTCCATCTTCCCGATAAGCTCCAATCCATGGTTGCTCTTCACGGGCAGTACGAATCACTTTCAAACTGGTAGATGACTCTTCCACTTTATCGAAACGGCTGTAAGATCCTGTGAGATTCAGATTCAGTTTAAACCATTTGTTCAGCTGATGAGTAAATTTTGCCCGTAGGTTGGTTTGCTGGAATCCGCTGGTACGGATGATACCTTGTTGGTCGTTAAATCCCACAGAGGTGAAAAAGGTAGTTTTCTCATTACCTCCCGAGAGATTGATAGATGCCGTAGTAGAGTGTGCTATATCACGTTGAATGAGTCCGAGCCAGTCTGTTTCGGTAATCCGGTCGGGGATAAAGAATGATTTTGTGTCCTTCTTCTGCACATTCCAATTATCTACGGCTGCTTGCATAGTACGAGTATATTCTGCTACATTTGCCATTGGTATATCGTTGGCAATCCATCCAAGGCTGTGGCGTACACTGGCATTTACGCGTGTTTTACTGTTGGTGTTCCCCGATTTTGTGGTGATGATGACAACACCGTTGTTAGCTCGCGAACCATAGATGGCAGCAGCTGAAGCATCTTTCAATACGTCCATGCGTTCGATGTCGTTGGGGTTTAGCATAGGCATTGATTCACTGGGAACTCCATCGACCACATACAATGGGGTGCTGTTACCTGTGATGGATGCAATACCGCGTACCCGTACACTCGGTTGTTCACCGGGGGTACCGCTGGCAGAGGCTACATTTACACCAGGAGTACGACCTTGCAGCATCTTGGCTACATTGTAGTCACTGCCTTGGTCCAGATCATCCACTTTCAGGCTACTGATAGAAGTAGTTACTAGTTTTTCGGACTGGGAGCCATAGCCGACTACAACTATCTCATTTAATGCAATGCTACTTTCTTTCAAATATATTTTCAGATTGTTTTTATTGCCGGCTTTCACTTGTTGTGAGTCAAATCCAATATAAGATACTGTTAGTGGTTGGTTAGGATCTGCTACAATGGTAAAGTTTCCGTTAATATCTGTAATGACTCCGGTTCCTTTTCCTTGCATGACATTGGCGCCAATAATAGGAATTCCACTTTCATCTAGTACGGTTCCTTTAATCGCTCTCTTTTCATTACTTCTTTGTTCTGTCTCCTGCTTTACCAATACGATGGTGTTGTTGGTAAATGAATAAGATATATTCAAAGGAGTAAATACCTGTGAGAGCGCTTCGCTGATAGGTTTCTTTGTGCAGCTAATTGTCACTTTAGTCTGATCGTTAAGAACATGATTCCGGTATACAAAAGTATATCTCGTTTGCTGTTCTACTTGTTTCATGAAAGTTTTTACCGTGCCATTTTTGATATGAATGGACACATTTCCTTCTTGGGCAAACACTCCCGAAGGGAATAAAATTATAGCAGCGGATAAAATGGTAAAGTTTCTAAAAATAAGGCTGTTCCGCAGTTTCCTTCTCAATAAAAATGTTAACTTTGTGATATTCATAGTTGATAATGTTTTGATGTATAAAATTTTATCGACTTCCATACAACCAAAGGATTGGGCGATTCTTTGGTTGTTCTTTTTTGATTTTAACTACTATGTGTTTTCCATAAGCTCCTTTCTTTTAAATTAGTAAATAGTTATTATATCTTTATGTATCTCGTACTTAAATCCGTATTGTATGCTTAAGGATCTTATGACATTCTGTATACTTTCGTTTCGGAAAGATCCCGATAGTAAATCTTGTGCGATTTGCTTATGATGCAATCTGATTTCCACCCCATACCATCGTTCTATCTGGGCTATTACATCAATTAATGGTGTGGATTCAAAGATGAGGTAATTATCTCTCCATCCGGCTTCAACATGGGCATCCGCTTTGCTTATTCGTAGTGTTCTGTCCATAGCGGAATAGGTTGCCTTTTGTCCAGGTGAAAGCGTATATTCATGGGGAAGTGAACCACCTGATATTCTGATTCGTCCGCTAAGTAAAGACGTTTCTACAATGTCTTTTTTATAGGTCTTTACATTGAATGAAGTTCCTACTACTTCAATTTGCAGATCGTTGATTATTACCTTGAATGGGCAATCGGGATTCTTGGCAACATCGAAAAAGGCTTCTCCTGATAGTTTGACGAGGCGTTGCTTGGAGTTGTTTACATCATATTCCAGGTTTGTAGCCGCATTTAGATGTACAAATGTACCATCAGGGAGAGCCATTTCTGCTTTACTGCCAGCTCTAACTGTTACAGCAACCATTTGACTTTCCGGGTTATTCATCCATGTATAAAGTCCAAAAGAGGATGATAGGATGATAGCGATAATGGCAGCATATTTCATATATTGCAGCCAACGGCGTCTCCAAATGATTTGTTGTAGTTCCTTTCGAATTTGCTTTTTCATCATAGGAGGCATCTTTATCTCTACTGTGTCGTTTTCCATATCTATCATGGTATTCCATAACTCTTCGTCAGGTATGTTGTTGAGTTCATTTCTGAACTTTCCAATATCGGAAGAGGTGATTCCTTTTTCGATGTACTGGCAATATAACTTTTTAAATTGTGGACTCATATTATTGGTGTTTCTATAGGTTATACGTAAATACATAAAGGGAGTACTAGACTTTTTTTATGTTGTAGAGCATAGAAAAAGTTAGGAATAGTAGGTGTTTGTAGAGTTTTGTGGAGTTTTAATTATTCCTACTGAAAGTGCTATTCTTGTTACAGGAAGAAAATAAATAGAATATTATATTTCATCATTTCGCTGCGAAGAATCTTCAGGGCGGAAGTCAGATAGTTTTTCACCGTTTGTTCGGAGAGATCCAGTTGTTCGGCTATTTGCTTGATGGGGATATGTTTCTCCCTGCTTAATTCATAAATCTCATGTTCCCGTTGTGACAGAACTTTCTTCGATTGTTGGAGTTGTTGCAGGAATTCGTCGTACAATAAGATGTCTTCCGGCGATACGTCAGTTGCCTGGTTCTCGCAGTACTCCATAAAATCCTCGAATTGCAGTTCGTTGACCTGTTTGCGGAAATAATCGATTACCTGATGTTTGGCGATGGTGAAGATGAAAGCCTGCAGATTGCCGAAGCTATTCAACTGGTTACGGTTATCCCACAGGCGTAAAAAGGTATCCTGAACAATATCCTGTGTCAGGGAACGATTTTTTAGTTGTTTAAGAACAAAGCTGTAAAGTCGGTCGGCGTAGGCTTCATAAATCTGGGTAAAAGCCTGGTAAGAGCCGTTGCGTAGTTCTTTTATGCACTGTATTTCGTCTATTTTCATCCTTTCTGTAATAGAAGTAGGTCAGGCAAATGTACTGAAATAATTTAGAAATAAACAAATCTATGTGAATAAATAAAGAGAAACCGATGTCCGGTAGTTGGCAGATGAATTTTATTTTGCAATCATATTACAATCATATATTGAGCTTTATTGTGCCGTCTCTTGCTTTCCGCTAATTAATTTTGTATCTTTACTGTTTTTTACCCTTGTAAAGACAGGTGGTCACCTTATGCAGTGATAAATATCACCTTATAAGGTGACATTAGGCTGTTTACAAAGTGACTATTGTCCCGTTACAACCGGACAACTACCCGAGTGCATAAACAATGATAAATCTCTGCACTGAAAATCTTTATTCTCTGCACTGAAAAGTCTTAAATATAACAATAAGATTATGGCCTTTTACAATTTAAAGAAGAAGCCTGCCTTGACTACTAAGGAAGGAGAAACGGAAACAATGTATGCCGACATTGTCTACAGTGGAACGATTCCGGCAGAACGATTGATCCGTGGCGTTGCTAAGAGAACCGGATTTAAGGAAGGAGTGATAGAAGGTATCCTGATGGAACTGAAAGACGATGTATTGCAATATCTGGGTGAAGGATACCGCGTCGAATTGGGAGAGTTCGGTTTCTTTTCAGCCAAAGTGAAAGCTTCCCGATTAGTCGCAAATAAGAATGATATTCGTTCTGAATCCGTAGCTTTCAACGGGGTGAATTTCCGTGCTTCCAAGAGTATGCGTGTAGGTATTCGCGGAGATTTGGAGCGTAGAAAGTGTGTCGATTTCAACACTTCGCGTAAGTGGGGCAGAGACAATCTGAAGAAACTCGTCCTGCAATATATCGGAGAGCATGGCTTCATCACAAGAGCCACTTATACGCAACTTACAGGACGCCTGAAGAATACTGCATTGGACGATCTTAAATCTTTTGCAGCCGAAGGCATTATCAAGCGAGAGGGACGGGGTAATCAGATGCATTTCATTGCACCGCCACGAAAGGAACCGGATGGCGAGTAGTGAAATCTAACGGAATATCGATGGAAACCTTGTCGTACAAGATTGGAGATTGGGAACAGAACAGAGAAATGAAGAGGTAGTATCTACCCGAATGGATTGAATCAGTGCAAAATGTGGTATAAGTATGATGTATGGCTAAAAAAATACAGTACCTTTGGCTGTGAATACAGGTAAAACGGTGATGAGGTGTCTATGAAACAGCCTTACAGTGGATTTCTCGTCCGAATGTTGTTTGACCGATAACACAGACTATAATATGTTGGATATCATATACTACTTCAATATCTTCGGTTGTCTGACGATGGGGATGGCTCTACTGTTGATTCAAACAGCGCCACAGCTGATAAACCCGCACTACCGCAATGCCAAACGATTCCTGGGTATTGCATCGATTATCGTGGCTCTGTGCAATGCGCTTATCCTTTACAACAGGGTACAGGAGAGCGTTGCCGAAATATTTGCAATGCCTGTGCTCGTTGCGGCACAGTTGCAGGCGGCGCTTTTTACTTTTATCGTACTGATACTTTTTCATTCACCATACGTTTGCCGGCGAAATATTTTGCGACACCTCTGCCCGACATTGTTTTTTGTGGGACTCTATCTATTAACGATACTTCTATTTCCTGATGTGAGGATCTATTCGGTGGATGAGTATATAGCGAATATCACGAATCCGGTTCTTTTGTTAAGAACTGTATTTGCGGCTACTTATCTGACGCAGATCGTGATTTACGTCCGTTTATTCCGGCGTGAGCAACGGAATTATATGGCCAAGATTGAGAACTATTTCTCCGACACCGACAAATATGAATTCCGGTGGGCTTCGAGACTGTTCTACGAGGCTGCCTGTATCGGCATTGCCGTTCTGGTGTTCAGTATATTCCCTGCCCCGTTATTCGACGGAATAATTACGGTGGTGGTTACAGTGTACTACTTTAACTTTGGAGTGAGGTATATCAACTACCAATACAAACTTTACTATGAGGCTTTGCCCGCGATAGAGGAGAAGGAAGAATCGCAGCCGACAAAGGAGAGTGAAGGAGACAGGGAACTGGAAGATGAAATGGCAAAACTATTATTGTATCTCCAGCAGGGTGTTGTGCTGGGCGACTATGCCGAGGCTCTGCATATTCCGGAACGGAAACTATCTGTATTCATCAATTCGACTTACGGGGTGAGTTTCAAACGTTGGGTGAACAATAAACGGGTAGAATACGCCACAGAGCAAATGGCGAAACATCCGGATTATACAATGGAGAGAATTGCCGAGCTTTCGGGTTTTGCCCACAAAAGCCATTTCTGTAAAATTTTCCGGGAGATAACGGGGGGATCTTTTACCGAGTACAAAAATAGATAATACCTCCAAGCTGTTGTATATTTGGCGATACAGCTTGTTCCAACATACAATAAATCCACAAAAAACACTTGTGTTGCACGTTTCGACGTCAGATATGCGTAAACGTGCACCAATCATCCAAAATTTTCATTATATTTTTGCTGCGTAGGGCATAAACCGCTCTGCGCTTTTTTGTTTTCCCATGAATATTAATCAAATATAAAACAACATGAAAAAGATTTTTTCTTTGTTAGTGCTATGTGCAACAGTAGTCTTTGCTTCGTGCAGCAAGGACGATCCGGTAACGGATCCCGTGCCGGAAGGTATCGTCGTCACCACCTACGACGCCCTGCTCAACGCCCTGCAGACGGGCGGCACCTCGGCCGATGCCCCGACACTCATTACGCTGGGCGGCAACATCACGATACCTGCGGGAGGTGACTACGACACCCCTCCCATGAACGGCAGCGGCCACTTCAAGATAGACGGCGGGCACCACACCCTCACTTGGGATAACACCGCCAGCAACCGCCACCTCCTCGGCAATTTCAGCCCCGACGCCGGTGCCGTTTATATCGAACTCACCAATATCAATCTGGACCGACAAGATATGAACGCCGCAGTATGTGTTTACAACGGCAAGATTACGCTGGGCAAAGACGTGGCATTGAGTGGGCAAGATGACAACATGATTCTGGCTAACGGCGAGAAAGCGGAATTGGAACTGGGTGACGGCTGCGAATTGTCTTACGAGACAGGCAGCAGTCCGTGCTGTGTAAGCGTCTGGTATGGTGCCACCCTCGTGCTGAACGGGGGAAAGACCGCTGCCGGGGCTTACATAGGCCTGGACTGCAATTTTTACCCGGCCGTCTCCTATCCCCTTATCTCCGTTCCGAAAGCCCTCACGGGTGATGTGCACCTCCTTCTCAAAATGATCGGTACAACCCCCGTCGCCCAAGGCATTGGCAATTACCAACTGACGCAGGCGGACTGCGACCGCCTGATAGTGAATCCGGAGTCAACGGTCGGCGTCTATGCGGGATGGGGTGGGAAGTACGACGGCAACTTTGAACTTCACCTCGACCCTGCGGCGGATTATCAAATCAAGCTGCGCCTGAAAAATTTCACACCCCCTACCTCCGGCACTATCGACGTGACCGGCATGACCGACGTCGTGGCGCGGGCAACCATCTGTGCAGCCCTCGAAGCAGGCCACACCGAAATCGAGCTGAAGGGCGAACTTTCCAAGATAGGAATGGGCGGGCAGTGGGGTGTATTTGCCGATAATACGCAAATCACGAAATGCGACCTCACCGAAGTGACGGGCTGGGGTGCAACGCCAACTTTGCCCGAACTCGCCTTTAAGGATTGCACCGCCTTGCAGGAGGTGACGCTGCCCGATGGCGTGCAGGTAATTGGAGAGTATGCCTTTATCCGTTGCGCCGCGTTGACTACGGTGAATCTTTCGCAGGTCACCCAGATTGATGAAAGCGCATTTCGGGGATGCACTTCATTGAAGACGCTCACTTTGGATAATGTGGCAGCGATAGGCCTGGATGCTTTCTACGGATGCACGGGCCTCGAAACGCTCAAAATACCGAAGTGTACTCGGTTCGGCAATTATATCGTAACGGGCTGCAAAGCTCTCACCCGGATAGAAGCCATCGCAGCCGGAGATTTCGTTCACATAAGTGATGGTAGCAGCATAGAGCGCACCGCCGTTTTTCACAACAGAACCGCTCATTCCGGAGATAACGTATTCAATCCCGCCAAGTGCGACCTCGTGCTGAACGCCGACAAGCAAGAGGGTGGCGGGGCCGTCCCCACAGTCTCCGCCAACAATGAATGGACTGTGGCGCAGTACGGCGGCCTCATGAGATGGAAGAGTATCACGCCACCGTAATCCGCGCCTTTCCTGAAGTTGAACTTCAAGGCGGTCTGATTTATTTTTTGAAATCCAATTTTATGCCTGATGCGGTTGACGACATATGTTGTCGTAAAAAGATTATATCTTAATTAGTAGTCGATTAAAAACGCTCTGTCATCGGCAGATTACAAAATAGATCTCCGCCCAACTTACAAAAAGGGTCCCCACTGTCAAATTGCAGGGATCCTTTTGCTTTATACAATTTACTCCGCATGACTTAGGAAAGCTGTCCTCTGTCAAAAGGAAGATCATCGAATAACGGAGTTTTTTTATTGTCGAATTGTATAAAAACCGGTCGTGAGTTTGTTTCCTGAGAGAATTTTGTTACTTTTGTATTCGAAAGAGTTACTTGAAGATACAACTCTGCAAATCGCTAAAATGCGCACAGTTACCAAATTGTTATCTCTCAATTCCCCAAATTATGCAAAGTGTTTATTCTTCAATTGGTTATCTTAACCGCGAATAATCTAAAATAAAAAAACGATGTTTCAGAAACTTGTAGCTATAGAGCCGGTCAGTCTGGTTCCGTCGGCCGAAAAAGCGTTGTATTCATTTGCCGGTCAGGTGGTGATGTATCCTGATATACCCGCGAGTGATGATGAAATCATTGCCCGTATCGGAGATGCTGATGCGGTGCTTTTGAGTTATACCTCCCGTATCAACCGGTATGTACTTGAATGTTGTCCGAATGTGAAATACATTGGAATGTGTTGCTCGCTCTATTCCCCCGAAAGTGCCAATGTCGATATTCGTTATGCCAATGAACGGGGGATCACGGTAACAGGTATCCGGGATTATGGTGACGAGGGAGTAGTGGAATATGTAGTCAGTGAATTGGTGCGCTGTTTGCATGGCTTCGGGCAGGAATCGTGGGAGGAGTTGCCTCGTGAGATTACCGGATTGAAAGTCGGAATAGTCGGACTGGGTAAGTCTGGCGGCATGATAGCGGATGCCTTGAAATTCTTTGGTGCTGAAATTTCATATTATGCCCGCAGTGAGAAAGAAGCGGCTACTGCCAAAGGATATCGCTTTTTGCCATTGAGGGAACTCCTGGCAGAGAGTGAAGTCATTTGTTGTTGCCTGAATAAAAATACGATTCTGTTGCACGAAGAGGAATTTAAGCAGATGGGTAACCGGAAGATCTTATTCAATACCGGTTTGTCGCCGGCATGGGATGAGGCTGCTTTTACTGAATGGCTGGAAGGTGATAACCTTTGCTTTTGTGACACGATAGGCGCATTGGGGGGTGAGCAACTTCTCAATCATCCGCATGTACGTTGTATGCAGGTGTCTACTGGCCGCACGCGTCAGGCGTTTGACCGCCTGAGCGCAAAAGTACTGGCCAATCTGTCAGAATACAATGGGTGAAGCGATATTAATCAGGGTGCTCACTACTGACCACCCTGCAATATCCGATGTGGCACTATAAATGTCTACTACGGCATGCACCTGGTCGTTCTTGATTTCTACTCTTTGCGTATCTCCCACAAATCCGGGAGTAGACTGTATGGATACCTGCATGTTCTCCGGACCGACAGAAGCCCGTGAGGCGGCAACTGTAACATTCACTTTGGTTGGAAAGAGGCGAATAGCTTCCGCAGCACTACCGGAGAAAACAGTACGTTGTTCCGTTTGCAAAGAATCATCATAAACGGGAGTTCCTTTGAGTCCATTAGGACCTTTTTCATTGAAGAAGCGGGCCGTCGTATTTCCCATCAGAGAGGCAGTTCTTAAAACGTCGAATCCACCGGTAGCTCCGGATGCGATATAGACCCGTGTACCATTTGCTCTGGCGGTTTCTGTCACTTCTCGATAGAAAACTTCATCTGCCAAAGCACCGATAGACAAGGTAATGACAGACGTTCCGTTTTTCAATGCCGGCAAAGCCAATTCCCGCATAGCGGCAGGAGAGGCCGATTCTACCAGATAATCTGGTTTTAATGCCAATAACTCTTCCAATTTGGCACAAGCAATGCAAGGTTTGCCATGTTGCTGCATTTTATTTACGATGTGCGCTGCTTTTGATGCCGTACGCGAATAGACACCTACCAGATCATAATCTGGTAATGAGCCTTTGACAACTGCATCCGCAACGATTTCTGCAAGTCGTCCACATCCTACAATGACTAACTTTTTCATGCAACAAAGATAATACTTTTATTGGTAAGAGCTTCGGTTGGTAATATGGTATTTATTTTCATCAGGTATGTATCCGGGAATGGATTTGTCTGATAGAGTAAGACTCATTTTTATTAATGATAATGTAACATATACTCTGTTTGGCTCCTGTTTTTTCTTTATAATAGATTACTTGTTCCTTTAATTTATGAGCCATTTATAGTTAGGTTACGAAGATTTTCTATACATTTGTCCGGTTAATCTCTATCATCTCATACTCACTAAAGTCTATCCGCCCAATGAAAAAGAACTGTCTACTCTGCTTTTTGCTCTTCTTTTCCTGCCATTCAGCTTTAGCTGGTGAAAGCTTGGACTCATTGTTAAATGTGCTTGATAAAACGATTAAGGAAGCCGATACTTATGTGCAAATTAAAGAGAATAAACTCCATGAACTGAAAAAAGAAGCACGAAAGACACCTCCCTTTTCTGTCGAACGCTATAATCTGAATAACGATATTTATCTTGAATATAAAGCATACAGTTCCGATTCTGCACTCCACTATCTGAATGAAAATATGCTGTTGGCACGCCAGTTGAATGACAAAGAGCGGGAACTTAAAATTCAATTGGAGCTATCCTATCTGTTATCCTCCATCGGAATGTATATGGAAGCAGCGGATATACTTAACTCGATTGATCGTCAGACATTGCCATCGTCTCTTTTGGGACATTACTATACTTGTTACGAGCATGTATATTTCGAAGCAGGAGCGGCACAACCCCGATATAAGATGTTTGCTTCCCGCTATGTGAAATTGAGCCATGCATACCGTGATTCCATGCAGATCACTTTAGATCCGTCCTCGGCTACATACCTGTGGTTGCGTGAGACTCAACTAAGAGAAGCCGGAAAATACGATGAGGCTCTTGAATTCAGTGACCGCCGGCTCGCAGAATCTTCTTTCGGAACACCTCAATATGCACTGGTAGCCTATCAGCGTTTCCGTCTTTTTGAGAGCATGGGCAAGAAAGACGAGCATTTGTATTATCTGGTACTTTCAGCCATATCAGATGTTCGTTCCGCCATTAAGGAGCAATCTTCTTTGATGGTATTGGCACAGGAACTGAATAGTAAAGGAGATTTGAAACGTGCCTATGACTATATCAATTTCTCATGGGAAATATCACAATTCTATAAAACGCGGTTGCGGAGCTGGATGAATATCACCCCGCTTTCTATGATAAACGGGAATTATCAGGATATTATCAAGCAACAAAACCGGGAATTACTGATCTATATTGTGTGCGTAGCCTTGTTGGCATTACTGTTGGTGATTGCATTAATCTATATCTACCGACAGATGAAAGCCCTTTCCATCGCCAAAAAAGGATTGCAGGAAGTAAACGAACGGCTCTTCTCGTTAAATGAAGAACTCGAAGAAGTGAACCGTCATCTTCGTTCCACCAATCTGGAACTTTCCGAGTCCAATCTTATTAAAGAAGCCTATATTGCCCGTTTCTTCAAACTGTGCTCTGTATATGTAGACCGTTTGCAAGCGTACAGAAAGCTGGTAAACAAGAAACTGCAACGCGGACAAGTGGCAGAATTGCTCAAAATGACACACCTTAGCAATGACATTGTAACCGTTGAGGTGCAAGAATTATATGCGAACTTTGATTCCGCTTTCCTGCATCTCTTTCCTAATTTTGTGGAATCTCTCAATGCCTTATTATTACCTGACGAACAAATCGTTTTGAAACCGGATGAATTACTGAATACCGAACTGCGTATTTTTGCTTTGATACGGTTGGGAATAAAAGACAGTTCGCAGATTGCGGAACTTCTGCATTATTCGGTGAATACAATCTATAATTATCGTTCGAGAGTAAAAACAAAAGCACGTGTTTCACGAGACGATTTTGAAGATTTGGTGGCAAAAATCCGTTAATAAAATCTGTGCCCAATCTACCTTTTAATGTGAGCTTGTTTAGAAATAAAATATTAATAATCAGGTGGTTATTTCTTTGAGAGAATTGTAGATTTCCACTTATATTCCCTTTGCTATTTTTTATCGGGGCATTTCCCTCTATTTTTGTCATAACCGAACGGAACGAACAGGTTCCGCCTTCGGGAGTTCCTTTTTTATTAACCTTTATAGAAATACAAATGAAAAATGAATTACTGCATTTTTTTGTTCCGGAAAAAGAAAGAAGAACAAAACGCCAGCCGATAAGCTGGTTATGCTGTTGGGCTATTCTATTGGGAATAGTTTGCAACGCTTGCTCTGACGATGATCCTGTGAAAAAGAATCCTTACCTGCAAGTAAGTACCCGTGCCCTGCTGAAAGAAGTGGTGGAGGTCAAATTCAACAACATTGATGGAAATACCGATATTACTGTCGATTTTGGTGACGGGACGGTCAAGGAGGGAAAGGCTGCTAATCCCATCACTTATGCCTATACCCAAAGTGGTGACTACACACTGCATGTTACGGCAGGTCAGTATGAGGTGCAGAAGAGAATCCGCATCTATAATCTGTTGGCGTTGACGGAGGCAATGAAGCAATTCAGAGAGCCGGACAACAAAAAAGTGTGGGTCATGACGCACCGTGCGCACACGTCGGACAGGACTGTTCCCGAAAATTCAGTCTCTTCCGTAGAAGATGCCATTGATTCGGGCGCTGAAGTGATCGAGTGTGATACTCACGTGACAAGCGACGGAGTGGTAGTGGTATGCCATGACCAGACCATCAATGCCACTACGAATGGCACAGGCGACATCACGAAAATGACCTATGCGGAATTACAGAAGTACAACCTGAAAGACCGGAATGGCCGGGTGACTGATGAAAAAATGCCTACTCTGGAAGAGTTTCTGAAAGCAGGCCGAGGTAGAATCTATTACAATCTTGACTACTCTCCGCGCACGGCGACCTCGCAGCAAGTGGTGGATATTGTAATGAAACTGGATATGATGGAATCGGTATTCTTCTACTGTAACAGTGCGCAGAAAGCGGAAGAAGTATTGGGCATTACTCCTAAAGCGCATGTATATACATGGACAGGAAGTCATAAACCGATGATGGGGCTACCGGGCAATTACTTTGTGCAATACAGCTACCTGACAAACGGGAAAAGTACTCCTTTGGGAAGTTCAATCAATGACGGAATGTTGGCTACGGTAAATATGCTTCCGGCAAGTGGCAGTAACGTATCAGAATGGACACTGAACGAGGGCTATCTGGATGAACTCTTGCAAATCTATCCGATGGTATGTATGATACAGACCGATTTACCGGACTTGTTGATTCCGGCCTTACAGGCAAGAGGGCTTCGTTAACTTTATCATCTAATATAAAAATCATCTATTTATGAGAAATATTCATTTCAAAACGTGTACCTGTCTGTTAGGTATATTGCTGATGCTGTTTTCCGGCATCCAGGCAAGAGGAGCTTCTTTAGAAGTGCAGCAGGAACGCAAGATATCCGGTACGGTGGTCGATGAAAAGGGTGAACCTGTCATCGGAGCTTCGGTGGTAGTTATAGAGACAAAACAAGGTACCATTACCAATATCGATGGTAAATTCCAGGTGAATACCCCGCAGAACGGACATTTAAAAGTCTCTTATATCGGTTATGAAACACAAGAAGTGGCTGTCAAAGACCGGCAATTACTGAAAATCGTGTTGAAAGAAGAATCCACTGCTTTGAATGAAGTGGTAGTGGTGGGTTATGGTACGATGAAACGGAAAGAAATGACCTCGGCTATTTCGCATGTCGGTGCGAAAGACCTGAATCAAATCTCCAGTCTCGATGCTTCCATGCTGTTGCAGGGAAAAGTATCCAGTGTGTCTGTTTCCAATACGGCTTTGGCCGATCCGAACAGTACGGGAAGTATCCAGATTCGTGGTATATCTTCGCGTAATGCCGGGCTAGGTCCGTTGATTGTTGTAGACGGAGTGCCGGGAGGGGATATGACAAATATCAATCCTGCCGATATTGAATCGATCGATGTGTTGAAAGACGGTGCCGCTTCCGCTATTTATGGTACACGCGGTAGCAATGGTGTAATCCTTGTGAATCTGAAAAAAGGAACCCGTGACGGGGAAGTGCATACTACTTATAGTGCTGCCGTCACCTTCAATAAAGCAAAGAAAGAGCTGGACATTATGAATGCGGAAGAATATCGTGCTTACCGCACGGTTTCCAATCCACTTTCCGATATGGGAGCAAGTACGGACTGGTTTGATGCCGTTACCCGTTTGGGAGTGACACACATGCACACGTTGACCTTTTCCGGAGGTAATGCGAGAACCAATTATCGTGTAACAGCCGATTATCGTAAAGCGCAGGGAATTGACTTGCGTTCCGACCGTAGGGAATATGGTGCGCGTGCTACCATCAGCCACACAACGAAAGACGGCCTGTTTACCTTTGCGGCTAACATGACTCCCCGTGTCATCGACCGGAACAAGTCAGCCAGTGTCTATGGCAGTGTCATCAAGAATAATCCGACAATGCCGGTTTATGATCCTGAATCAGCTAACGGATACTATCGTTTTCCGTCCGGAGGTGACAGCTCGAATATTGTCGAACAATTGAATGAGGAAGAGAATGGCACAGAGATTAAATTGCTGGAATGGAATGCTACTGCTGCCGTTAATTTGCTGCCGTTGTTCAATCCTAATAATCCGAACATGGTCTTGAAATCACAGGTTACTGTTTCACAGTATCAGGTAGATAAGTTCAATGGATGGTTCATCCCGTCTACCTATGGTCCTAATGTCAATTCGGGGGTTGCCGGAAAAGCGAGCCGTGACTTTGATAAAAACACCAACAACAATCTTGAATGGGTGACCAACTTCTCTACACGCATCAAGGATCATCAAATCCGTGCAATGGTGGGGTATAGCTATAATTATGGGGTAAGTTCGGGTATGGGAGCCGAAAACTGGGACTTCTCTTCCGACGGATTGACGTATAATAATCTGGGTTCCGGTCTGGAAGCAGCCAAAGAAGGAAAAACCATGATGAGTTCTTATAAAAATGACCATAAATTAATCAGCTTCTTCGGACGTGTCAATTATGATTGGAAAGAGCGCTATTTGTTCACTTTCTCTTTACGTCACGAAGGTTCCTCCCGTTTCGGTGAGAATCATAAATGGGGTAATTTTCCGGCTGTATCTGTCGGCTGGCGTATCTCGGATGAGAAGTTTATGAAAGGACTCTCATGGATTGACGATTTGAAGATACGTTATGACTATGGGGTGACAGGTAATCAGGAAATAGGTAATTACCAGTCTTTGGCTACTTATAAAGCTTATGGCTGGTATCAGTATGGCGGCAACAACTTCCATGTATGGGGACCGAGTAAGAATGTCAATTCGGAACTTCGTTGGGAGAAGGGACACAATCAGAATATCGGTTTGGACTTCTCGCTCTTCAAACACAAAGTGACCGGTTCATTTAACTATTTCCACCGTAAACAAAGCGATTTGCTCGGTAGCTATTCCGTATCGGTTCCGCCCAATTTGTTCTCTACCATCTATGCCAATGTGGGTACATTGCGCAATACCGGTTTCGAGCTTGATATAACTGTAAATGCTGTCCGGACAAAGGATTTCACTTATAGTTTTACTTTAGTGGGAGCCACTAATAACAATAAGTTTGTCAGCTTCTCTAATGATGTATACAAAGGGCAGAAATATTACTCCACCTGTAACATGGCGAATCCTAACAATCCGGGATATTTGCAACGGATTGAAGAGGGAGAACGTATCGGTAACTACTTCACCTACCGTTATGCAGGAGTCGATAAAAAGGGTGACTGGCTGATTTATGACAAGAAAGGAAATGTGATTCCTGTAGCGCAGGGTACGGAAGAAGACAAGGCGGTGACCGGAAACGGTTTGCCGAAATTCACCGGTTCTATGACGCATAACTTCACTTACAAGAACTTCGACTTGACTGTTGCCCTCCGCGGTGCTGCCGGGTTTGATATATTCAATGTGCACGACTTTTATTTCGGCTTGCAGAGTATGAGTACCAACCAGCTAACGACTGCCTATTCGAAGAATTCGCATATCACGACGGGTAAGAATGTGATTACCGACTATTTCATTGAATCGGGTGATTACCTGAAGATAGACAACATCACTTTAGGATATACCATGAACCTGAATAAGAAGTATATTGAGAAGATACGTTTGTTCGGTACGGCCAACAATCTTTATACATTCACGAAGTTCACAGGTGTAGATCCTTCTACATACGAAGTGAATGGACTGACACCGGGTACTTTCGGAGGAGGATACAACTATTATCCGTCTGCCTTCCAGTTTATTTTAGGTTTACAAGTTAGTTTTTAAAAAAAGAACCATTATGAAAATAACAAAATATATCATAGGATTGAGTATGATGGCGGGCACAGTGTTAGGCTTACCGTCTTGTACGGATCTGTCGGAAACGGTGTATGACCAGGTGATGTCCAAAAACTATTATAACACGAAACAGGATGTTATCAACGCTGTTTTCCGTCCCTTTGAGCACATGTATTGCTGTATCTGGATACGCCATGAGAACGAGGAACTTCCGGCAGATCAGTTGATTACTCCCACTCGTGGCACTTGGTGGTACGATGGAGGTTTGTGGGAAATGTATCACCGTCATCAATATGATGATATCAATCAAGGCGACTGGTTGAGCGAATGGGAAAACTTTTATGTAGGTATCGGCCAATGCAATATGGTATTGGATGACTTGAACCAATTGAATCCGTCCAATTTTGGTTTGAGTGACAGTGAATTTGAAAGTTTTAAAGCGCAGTTGCGCTGTATGCGTGCCTGGGGCTATCTCCGTCTGTTGAATACCCATCGCAACTGTATTCTGACTACTACATCAGACCAGGCTGTGAACGAATTGCCGGAAAACCGGAAACAAGTCTCTCCGCAAGTAATGTTCGATTTCATCGAGAGTGAATTGAAAGACTACTGTCTGGCAGCTTTGCCCTCCAAGAGTGGACAATCCGGAAACGGTAGCCAACAGGGACAGTTTACGAAAGCTGCTGCGGCATCCTTATTGGTGCGTCTCTATCTGAATGCGGAGGTATGGATCGGTCAGGCGAAATGGCAGGAATGTATCGATATGTGTAAACGTATCACGGGAGGAGAGTTCGGATATTATGCGATTGCGGATAACTGGTATGAACCTTTCGACTGGAACAATGAAATGTGCAATGAGGTGATCTTCGGTTTTCCCGGTTCTTACGGGCTGACCAGCTGGCATCTGCAAAATGACAGAAGAACGGTTTACGGACGTGGTTTGCCTTATGGTAGTGCGTATTATCTGAAAATAGAGGGAAATGGCGAACGGAATCCGAAATACGCGCTTTCACCGAGCTATGACAATCAGCAGCCACGAGAACTGTTCGACTATGGATTGGGAATGGTTACCCGGAAGTTTGCTAAGTATCAGGGAGACATACGTTATAAGCAATATGTAAACACTGGTAACAATACCCGTGAAGGTATGTTCTTTCTCGAAGGTAAGATTGCCAACTCCGCTGTCAGCGGAGGATATGCTAAGAATCCGGACAATCAATATGTGATTTATTTGCGTGACCAGGTCGGACGATTCGAAGGGAATGCAGAGTCAGGCTATATCTCCAATCCGGCTTATAAGGAATCTAAATTGGGTAATGGTGACTTCAACTCCGGACTTTACTGTGTGAAGTATCCTTTCTATCCGTTTACCGGAGGTTATTATATTGAGTCCGACTATACAGAGATTCGTTTGGCAGAGATTATTTATTCTCAAGCTGAAGCTCTTCTCCGTCTCGGACAGGCGGGTGAGGCTGGTAAATTGTTGAACAGCGTGCGTAAGCGTAACTACGAAAACTTTACAGCAAATATCGCTTACCAGCCGGAAGGCAACGTGGTACTCGATCGGAAAGAAATGCTGGATGAGTGGGGACGGGAATTTCTGGCGGAAAGCCGTCGTCGTACAGACTTGATTCGTTTCGGCAGGTATCAGGAAGCATGGTGGGACAAACCACGGGATGCGGACAATCATTATGAGCTGTTCCCCTTGTCGCAGACACAACTGGAACAGAATGAATACCTGAAACAGAATCCCGGTTATCCGGATATTGCCCGGTGAAATCGGTGAATTTGCGATTATTCTTATCTAATGTACAAGTTAAAAAAGAAAGAAAATGAAAAATAGTTTATTCATAATATCGAAGCTATGTATGCTGGCTTTCATTCTCCTGTTGGCACAGGGATGCCAGGAAGACTATGAGATGATAGACCCGCCGCTGATGACCGACTACGACGATGATCTGGACGAAGAAGTGATTATGCAGAAAGGGCTGGAGAGTTACTTTGTGACTCAATTCGGTGAAGGTGAGATGGATGGTAGTTCCTGGGAACAGGCGTTGGATGTGGCTGGTTTCCGTAAGCTGTTGAGCGGTTCTGTCGATCTGTCCAAGAGTACGATTTACATGAGTCAGGGGAAATATGTCATGTCCGAAGAAAGTGGACTTGGTGTAATCGTTCGTAAGAATGTAAAGGCGATTAAGGGCGGATATAGTCAGTTTAGCGAAGGGACCGATGTTTCGGCACGTGATATAGATACATATGTGACTGTTATCAGCGGCGATGTGAACGGAAATAAACAGGCGGATGCCGGTGATTGTGGTTTGTTATTGGTGAAGAAAGGGCATATTACCATTGAGGGAGTTACTTTCCAATATGGATATGTTTCTGAAGCGGATGCCAGTACAACCGAATGTGGTAGTGGAATTTATGTGAGCGGCGGTGCCGGTGATACTTCCATCGAGTTGACCGACTGCGTGATTAGAGATTGTACATCAGGAGTAACGACTTCTGCCAAGCAGGGTGGTCCGGCAGTCTTTGTCTTGTCGGGACAGGTACGGCTGAATAATGTGAACTTGCTGGATAACACGGCTGTCGGTCGTGGAGGAGCTGTTCGTTGTAATAGCAAGACAGCGGTGGTGTTTATGAATGGTTGTCTGCTGAAAGGTAATTCTCATAACGGTTCGTGGGGAAATGGTATTCAGATGTCGGAAGGACATATCTGTATTAACAATACCACGTTGATAGATAATATGGGGACAGGTGCCGCTTTGAACGGAGGAGGAAGTATCCTGCTGACCAATAATACAATCATTGGAAATACGAGCGATAGTCATGGAGCAGTACGTTGTGAGACAGGTGTCGGCGGTGATACGAAGTTTATTAATAACCTATTGCTCTCTGAAAATCCTTCGGCTCCGAGCTTTAATCTGAACGGCAGCAATTTTGAAGCCTTTTCGAAGGGATATAATGTGTATCAGCGCGTGACGGGAATAACGATGAGTGCGTCCGATACGGCTTATCCCAATCCGGTGAATGGTACGCTGGATGAAAAGGGAGTGTATGTGTGGGATCTTAATCAGATTGGTTCGGTAAAAGGATATGCTACCAAACAGGCGGTGATAGAAGTTGCGAAAAGTTTTAATCCGGTGGCTTCGCCTATTGCTAATTTGGGAGAAGTGTTTGTGGAATGGGTCGGTGAAGATGCTTTCGGTATAGACCAACGCGAAGTGACTCGTAATGCGAACAAGATGCAAGCCGGTGCTTATGATGCGGTTCTGACAAATTAAATTCTAAAACGACTGTAACATGAAGAAGATATTTTATATGATAGCTTTGGGTATCGGACTAGCCGGATGCTCAAACAACGAGGATGAGTTACTATCAATGGGCAGTTTCCCCGAAGATCATGTCATCCGCGTCATTACCGAAGTGAATGAACCTCTGTCACGTGCAGGGTATGACGCCATGAATCTGGAACGTTTCGGATTAATGATCCGTAACAGCGAAAATGCTGCTTATAACTATCATAAACAAATGATTGGTTCCGGCAGTTCCTGGAGTACATCCGACGGTCAACAGATGCTTTGGGATGCAGAAAGAACACCTGTGACGATGATAGCGTATGCGCCATTTATGAGTGAAGCTACTCCGGATGCTTCGTTGACGGTCAATGCGTTAACCAACCAGTCTACCGAAGAAAATGTGAAATCCTCCGATTTCCTGTTGATGAAAGCAACAGTTGACCCGGAGCAGGATTTGACGGCGGATGGGAAACTGAAAATCTCTTTGAATCATGCCATGAGCAAGCTGATTATAAAAATCACGGTCAATGGTACGACGGATGCTTCCATGAGTAAGTTAGGAGATATGGCCATCAATGGGGCTGTTGTCAATGCCACTTGTGATTTGTCGGCAGCGGCTCCGGTAGTTGTTCCTGCTGCGGATGCGGTAGTGGCAACTGTGGCTCCCTATAAAGGGACGGAATCCTGCGAATGTATCCTGCCTCCGCAAAAAATAGCAGAGGGTTTCTCTGTCAATTTCAGCTATGACGGGAAACTGTATATCTGGACTGCAAAAGAGGCCATTGAACTGGAGAAGGGCGTGGAACATACCTTAACTCTCAATGTAAACACAACAGTCCGACTGGCTGCTAAGGTGGCCAGAAATTGGGCAACCGGGCAACTTATCGACCGGAATTAAAGAAGGAGGAGATAAACTATGAAGATTACAAAACTGATATTGGCTGCGTATCTACTAATGAGTATGGCGGCTTGTGATACGGATAAAAATATAGCTGTATACGGTGAAGATTCCGGTGCTATTCAGATTGAAGCCGCTATTAATACTGCCTTTACCCGCAGTAATCCCGGTGCGGCGGGAGATCAGCAGAAACAATTTAATGAGGGTGATGAAATTCAGTTAAGTTGTGAGGATGGGTATCTGAATTATGTACTTGCCGGAGGAAAATGGGTGCCGACCGATAACTATTATTTGAGATGGGGTGCAGAGCCGGTGACTTATTCGGCTTTCTATCCAGTGGTAAGTGGAGCCAGTACGACTAATTTTACGCTTCCCACGAATCAGCAACGTCTCGAAAATCTGGCTAAAGCAGATTATATGACGTGTACTGTGGAGAATGCAACAGACGATGGTTCCCGTATTCTTCGTTTGGGCATGAACCGGAAAATGGCAAAAGTAATCATGACGCTTGCAGATGTAGGCGGACAAGGTAAGGTGCAGGGGGTAAAGATCGGTTCTTATCAGGGATATACGAATGGCGAAGTGGTATCGGGTACTTCTTTGATATCGCCGTTCATTACAGTTCCCGAAGGTGGTAAGGCAGGACAGAACGGTTGCACTTATACTGCCATCGTAGCCCCCGGAAAAGCCGGGACAACCGATACGTTTGTCTCCTTGAATTATTTGGGAGAAGATTTGGTATTACCCGGTATCCCGGAATTGAAGCCCGCAAAGTGTTATGAATTCACGCTGAAAGTGGAAGGTTCGATTATAACCATTAGTGAACCCATTGTTTCTCCGTGGGATAGCGGTACTTTGCCGGGAGGAGATGCGGAAGAATTGCAGCTTGCGGCTTACTACGTAAAAGAACAGCCTGCCGGAAACGCAACCGGTATGGATTGGGATAATGCAATGGGAGTGGATGCGCTGCGCAACTTATTACAGACGAATGGTAACAGCGACATTTCCAACGCTAATGCAGTCAAACTGGATGGCAAGAAGATTTATGTAGCTGCAGGCTCTTATGAGATGGCGAAAGAAAATTCCGGCGTGAAGATAGAATATAGCGGTTATAGCAAGCAAGTGGAAATAACGATTGAAGGCGGATATGATCCTTCAAGTACGGGAACGGACTTGACTAAGCGTGACGTTCGTAAATATACGACTGCTTTTGTCAGAAATAGCGGCAGTGGAGCGTCAGCAACATCCAACTCTTTATTAGTGCTGGGTAATCAGACAAATATTATTTTCGACGGTTGTACTTTCAACGGACAATATGGATTGAGCGATGCAGGAAGTGTCCGTGCCGTATTTGTTGCGGCAGGTGGAGGTGATGCAACCCTGCAACTGAATAATTGTGTCATCAAGAACTTCAATCGCGGAAGCGATGGTGGAACAGATGGTGGAGCAGCCGTTAAAGTATCAAAGGGAAGAGTCCTGCTAAATGATGTAGAGATGGTGAATAACAAGGCGACAGGGCGGGGAGGAGCCATCACTACCACCGCAGCAAACAGCTTCCTGTTTATGAATAATTGCTTGTTACATGAGAATTATGCACCGACCGCTTGGGGAACTGCCATTCATGCCGGAAATGGATATGTCTGTATGAATAATGTAACCGTACTTGGTACCACCGCTACCGGAGGAAATAGTATCACAGTCAATGGAGATGCCTATTTTATGCTTGCCAATACTACCATTGTTGGAAATTCAGGTAATCCGAACGGTGTCTTCCGTGCAGGGAAGAATGCTTCCCTGGTGGTCAACTCTTTATTTGCCAAAGGAGCCGGAAACAGGACGATTTATGCAGGTAATATCACTTCCGGAGGATACAATGTCTATCAGGCGGCGGATGCAGGTTGGGGAGCTGTTGCTACAGACACAGACTATTCATCCCAAACTCTTCCCGCTGCAACTTTGACCGATGGTGTTTACCAATGGACGGTAACCGGTACTATTGATGAATTTGCGACGAAGCAGGCTGTGATTGATGCGGTGAAATCTTTCGATGCAACTGTGGGACAGCAATTTATCAATTGGGTGGGCGAGAACGGCTTTGGAGTAGACCAACGAGGAGTTGCCCGTAATGTCAACAAGATGCAGGCTGGTGCTTATGATGCCGGGTTGTAGCAATAAAGTAATAGGTCGTTGAACAAAATTGAGTAGAAAGATTAAATAATGATAGATATGAAGAAAAGCAAGTTTATAGTGCTTTTGTTACTTTTCTGTTTGCAGCCAGGTTTCCTGGCTGCACAACGGGCGGAGGCCATCCGCAAGGATGTATTGAATCCGCACCTGGATAAAGTATTGGTGGTGGCGCACCGTGGAAATTGGAGTATTGCCCCCGAAAACTCCCTGGCGGCTATTGATAGTGCTATTCGGATGAAAGTGGACATTGTAGAGATTGATATCCGTAAGACGAAAGACGGTCAGCTGGTGCTGATGCATGATGATACGGTAGATCGCACCACCAATGGTACAGGAAAAGTGAAAGATAAGACATTGGCTGAAATAAAGCAACTTCGGTTGAAAGATAAAGACGGCCGTCTGACGGAACATACGGTTCCTACTTTGGAAGAAGCTTTGCTGGCTGCCAAAGGCCAGATAATGGTTAACCTGGATAAGGCTTACAGTATTTTTGATGATGTGTATGTTATATTGAAGAAAACCGATACTGCCGATTTAGTGATAATGAAAGGTGCTCAACCGGTGGAGACCGTGAAGCGGGAGTTCGGCTCTTATCTGGATAAGGTAATCTATATGCCCGTCGTAACGATTGATGAGGAGAAATCGATGAAGGTAGTCGAGGACTATATGGAACAGTTGCATCCGGTTGCTTTTGAGTTGTGTTACCGGAATGTATCAAGTCCGGTACCTGCCCGGATGGAACGCAGGCTGGCAGGGAAAAGCCTGATCTGGTATAACACTTTGTGGGCTTCTCTGGCAGGAGGGCATGATGATGAGGCTGCCAGGAAAGACCCGGATGCAAGCTATGGGTATCTGATAAACAAGTTGGGAGCAAGAATCCTCCAAACAGATAGTCCGGCTTTTATGCTCGATTATTTGAGAAGTAAAGGATGGCATGACTAATCACTAAGACTAAATTTATGAACGATATAAAGTTTTCTTTATGGGCAGCGGGATGGTTGCTCATCCTGCTCCTTGCAGGCAGTTGTAAGTCAGCAAATGAATCGAGAGCTCCGGTTGCTTTAACCTGGGAAATGGGAAGCTACGATGGGAATGGTAAATATTATGAGAATTCTTTTGTATTGAAGAATGTTTCGGATGCTCCTATAGGAAAGGATTGGGAGATTTATTATTCGCAGTTTCCCCGTTCGATCCGGCAGGATGCTTCGTCACCGGTTAGGGTAGAGGAAGTAAATGCGACCCTTTTTAAAATATATCCGGGAGAAGGATTTATTTCACTGGCTCCGGGAGATTCATTGAAAGTGATATTCCAGTGTGACGGAGAAGTGCCGAAGAATTCACATGCACCCGAAGGGAGTTATTGGGTCAGTCAGTCGGGGGCGTTGAAAGGTAAGCCGCTGCCTGTGACGTTGCATACCATTCCATTGCCTGTTACGGAATGGCAAAAGACGGCCGCACGGAAGACGTACGAAACCAACCTTCGTTTACTGAATGTGGAAACTCCGGAGTTCCGGACGACGGATATCATACCTTCCGTAAAGAAGGTGCTTGCTACCGGAGGAGAAACGGTGTTGGAGAAACAACTATCTTTGACTTTCCATGAAGATTTTGCCAATGAAGGAAAACTGTTGAAAGAGAAGCTCACCGCATGGTATGGATTGGAAGTTGTGTCGGAAGCACCGGTTACCATTGTCATGGATTATCTCTCTGACAGGAAAAAGGCAGTCAATGAGGAATATTATGAACTGTGCATTGACGGTCAGCAGATCAGGATTAGTGCCGCTACTCCACATGGAGTTTTTAATGGTACACAGACTTTGTTAGGATTGCTGAAAGGGCAGGAAAGCCCGTTCCGGTTGGAAGCAATGTCTATACAGGATTATCCGGACTTATTATATCGGGGACAGATGCTCGATATTGCCCGAAATTATACAACGGTGGATAACTTAAAGAAGCTGATTGATATGCTCTCTTCTTACAAACTGAATGTGCTCCAGTTCCATTTCTCAGATGATGAAGGCTGGCGGTTGGAAATTCCGGGATTGGAGGAGTTGACTGCAATCGGATCGCGGCGGGGACATACAACCGATGAAAAAGACTGGCTGTATCCGGCTTATGATGGTGGATATGATCCGTATGCCGCAACATCAGGAAATGGTTATTATACCCGGGAGGAATTTATTGATTTATTACGATATGCGGCGGAAAGACATGTGCAGGTAATCCCGGAAATAGAATCCCCCGGTCATGCACGTGCGGCGATTGTGGCAATGAATGTACGTTATAAGAAATACATCGATACCGATCCGGAGAAAGCGAAAGAATATCTTTTGAGTGACTTGCAGGATACTTCCCGATATGTTTCGGCACAAGCCTATACGGATAACGTTATGAATGTAGCCTTGCCCTCCACTTATCGTTTTATGGAAAAGGTGATTCAGGAAATAGTGGCTATGTATAAGGAAGCCGGTGCACCGTTGACTACCATTCATTTGGGAGGTGATGAAGTGGCTAAGGGTGCATGGATGGGATCTCCTTTATGCAGGGCGTTAATGGAAGAGCAAGGCATGGAAAAGGCGCATGACCTGGCCGAATATTTCATTACCCGGGTAGTTGATTGCCTGCAACAGCATCATTTGTCTTTTAATGGCTGGCAGGAAGTAGCTTTGGGGCATCAGAAAGACACTCATGCTTATTTATCCCAACGGGCAGCCGGTATCAATTCATGGAAGACTGTTCCGGAATGGAAAGAGGATGAGATTCCTTATCAGATAGCCAATAACGGTTATCCGGTCATTCTCTGCAATGTGAATAATTTCTATCTGGATTTGGCTTATGATGCTCATCCCGATGAACCGGGACATTTCTGGGGAGGATATGTGGATGAATCCAAAGCATTCTCCATGCTTCCGTTCGATGTCTATCGTTCCTCACGTACGGATATGGCAGGCAATCCGGTGGAAATCAGTTCCGTGGGAAAAGGAAAAACGACATTGACCGCATCCGGCAGGAAACAAATAAAAGGGGTACAGGCACAATTGTTTGCCGAAACAATTCGAGGATTTCAATGGGTAGAATATTATACATTCCCTAAAGTGATGGGATTGGTAGAACGTGGCTGGAATGCGCATCCGGAATGGGAAACCCTTTCCGGTGCAATGGAGCAGCAAGCCTTTGACCGCGATCTGGCACTGTTCTATGAAAAAATCAGTGTAAAGGAAATGCCTTGCTGGAGCCGGATGGGGATAAACTTCCGTTTGCCTCATCCCGGACTCTCCATTCAGGATGGACTTCTGTACGCGAATACTTCTATCGAAGGAGCACAGATACGCTATACGACGGATGGGACTGAACCGACGGTTGATTCGGAATTATGGGAGACTCCTGTAGCCTGTCAGTCTGCGGTTGTAAAAGCAAAACTGTTTTATAGGGATAAGCAAAGTGTGACTAGCTGTTATTGGCAGTAATTAGTGGAATAGTATAATAGATTTACTTTTAATTTCTAGCCGTTTTATTCTTTAAAATACGAAGATTTTCTCTACATTTGTCTTTATTAGTCTTGTAATCTTCTATTAAAGTTTAATACTCCGATGAAAAAAAAGTACCTGATATTTCTTTTGCTTCTCTCTTTTCCACTATATACCTGGGCTGATAAGACTCTGGACTCACTGTTGAATGTGCTTGATTTGACAATTCAGGAACATGAGACTTATGTAGCTCAACGTGAATCACGTATCAGACACCTTAAAGAGTTGACACACGAGATAGAAGCAAGTTCTGCGGAGCATTACAATCTGAACAGTCAGATATACAAAGAATATAAAGCCTTTATCTGCGACTCTGCAATCCACTATTTGAATGAAAATATCCGGATTGCAGAGCGCTTGCATGATACAGACCGGAAGATAGAAAGTCAGTTGCAGCTTTCATTATTATTATCTTCAACGGGAATGTACACGGAGTCTATTGATGTTTTAGAATCAGTAGACCGACAGAAAGTTGTCTCCCGTTTAATTGCTGATTATTATACTTGCTTTGACCATGTGTATGGTGAATTGAGCGTTTATACCCAGGATAAAACCCTTTCGGGACGTTACTGGAGTATCTCGCAGGCATATAGAGATTCTTTATATGCTATATTGCCCCCAGAATCGGAAGAGTACCTGATGATGCGTGAAGCATCACTTCGCGATCAACACCAGTATGAGGAAGCCTTAAAAGTGAATGATCTCCGGCTGGCAGAAATAGAAGTAAATACTCCACAGTATGCATTGGTCACTTACCATCGCTCTTTGATTTACAAATACAGTAATGATAGTCTGGGAGAGAAACGAAATCTATGTCTTTCTGCTATATCGGATATCCGTTCTGCTATTAAAGATCATGCTTCGTTGTGGATGCTTGCCCAACTACTTTATGAAGATGGTGATATGGAACGTGCGTACCAATATATGCGCTTTTCCTGGAATGCGACAAAGTTCTATAATGCCCGTTTGCGTAGCTGGCAGAGTGCTGACGTGCTTTCATTGATTGATAAAACCTATCAGGCAATGATTGAAAAGCAGAACGACCGTCTTCAACAGAACCTGCTGCTTATCACTGCACTGTTGGTGTTGTTGATTGTAGCTTTGGGATATATCTACCGTCAGATGAAAAAGCTGGCAGATGCAAGAAATCATCTTCAGGTAGCTAATAAGCAGTTAAACGGATTGAATGAGGAGTTGAGGCAAATGAATAGTTGCCTGTCTTCTACCAATATCGAACTCTCGGAGTCCAATCAGATCAAGGAAGAGTATATTGCCCGTTTCATCAAGCTGTGTTCTACTTATATCAACCGTTTGGACGCTTACCGGAGGATGGTGAATAAGAAAGTATCTGCCGGACAGATTGCGGAATTATTAAAGATAACGCGTTCGCAGGATGCTCTTGATGAAGAACTGGAAGAATTATATGCTAACTTTGATACAGCTTTTTTGCATCTCTTCCCTAATTTTGTGGGGAAATTCAATGATTTATTGCAGGACAATGAACATATCCTGCCGAAAAAAGATGAGTTATTGAACACTGAACTACGAATCTTCGCTTTAATACGTCTGGGTATTGAAGACAGTTCGCAAATTGCGGAATTTCTTCGTTATTCAGTGAATACAATCTATAATTACCGGGCGAAAGTAAGGAATAAGGCCCGTGGATCGAGAGACGATTTTGAGATTTTAGTACGAAAAATTCGCTGATTAAGACTGTAAACTAACCACTTTTTTGGATATGTTATATGTGTGTAAATGGTTGATAATCATTTTGATGATGTTTTGTGTCATCCACTTATTGACCCCTCCCTGTTAGCTCACTTTAATTTCTTTATACTTTTGATCTGTGCTTCGAAGGTAATGAGAACAGCTATTACGGACGAGCATCTATTATTAACTTTAAAATTTTAGTACGCATGAAAAAGAACAAGCGAAAAATCCTTTCGGGGAGTCGCAAGATTTTCTTTGCTATCTTGGCAATGTTTTTATCTTTGAGTGCATCTGCACAGCAATTTACCGCGTCCGGTCAGGTCCTGGATGCTCAAAAAGAACCACTAATTGGTGTTAGTGTACAAGAAAAAGGTACATCTAACGGGGCAATTACCGATTTGGATGGTAACTTCACATTAAACGTTAAACAAAATGCCATTTTGATATTCTCTTACGTGGGCTACAAATCACAGGAGATAAAGGCAGCCCGCCAGATGAAGATCACACTTCAAGAAGATAATGAAGTGCTCGATGAAGTAGTGGTGATCGGTTATGGTTCGGTGAAGCGGAAAGATGTGACTACCGCTATCTCTTCCGTATCTACCAAAGATTTGGATATGCGACCTATTGTGTCGGCAGGACAGGCCATTCAAGGTAAGGCAGCCGGTGTTTCGGTGATTCAGCCTAACGGTACGCCGGGAGGTGAAATGTCTATCCGCGTACGTGGTACTACCTCTATGAATGGTAGTAATGATCCGCTGTATGTGGTGGACGGAGTGCCTGTAGACAATATCAAATTCCTTTCTCCGAACGATATTGAAAGTATGCAGATTTTGAAAGATGCTTCTTCAGCATCTATTTACGGTTCGCGTGCTGCCAACGGAGTCATTCTTATTACTACGAAAGCCGGTGCTTCCGGAAATGCAAAAGTTTCTCTGACAGCCCAATTCGGATTGAACAAAGTGGCTGATAAAGTGGAGTCCTTGAATTCGGCACAATATAAAGAACTGCAGGATGAAATCGGACTGGTATCTTTGCCGGATGGATTGCCTGACCGCACCGACTGGTTTGACGAAACGTATACGACCGGAAAGACTCAGAATTATCAGGTAGCTGTATCCAATGGTAACGAGAAGATGAAATACTATCTTTCTGCAGGCTATCTGAAAGAACAGGGAGTGTTGGACATCTCTTATTACAAGCGTTACAACTTCCGTGTAAACCTTGAAAATCAGGTCCGTAAATGGTTAACGATTAGTGCCAATATCTCTTACTCAGACTATACAAGTAATGGAGGTGGAGCAATGGGAACAGGTGCGAATCGTGGTGGTGTTATTCTGGCTGTTATCAATACACCAACTTATGCACCGGTATGGGATGCTTTGAACCCAAATCAGTATTACAATAATTTCTATGGAGTCGGTAATATTACAAATCCATTGGAAAATATGGCACGTGCGAAAAATAACAAGGATAAGGAAAACCGCTTACTGGCATCGGGTAATATATTGTTGACTCCATTCCCGGAGCTGAAGTTCAAGTCTACTCTTACTCTTGACCGTCGCAATGCCGTTAATACCACTTTTCTTGATCCGATTTCTACTGCCTGGGGACGCAATCAGTATGGTGAGGGCTCGGATAATCGGAATATGAACACAGTTTTGACATTTGATAATGTGCTGACTTATAATAAAAATTTCAAGAAACATGGCTTGGAAGTAATGGCTGGTTCGTCATGGACGGATTCAGACTATTCAAATAGTTGGATCAATGGCTCTCACTATCGTAGCGACCTGATTCAGACATTGAATGCTGCCAATAAAATATCCTGGGATAATACAGGTACGGGTGCGTCTCAATGGGGGATTATGTCATTTTTCGGACGTGTAGCTTATAACTTCGATAGTAAATATCTGCTAACAGCTAATCTTCGTGCCGATGGCTCTTCTAAATTACATCCCGATCATCGTTGGGGCGTATTTCCCTCATTTTCTGCTGCCTGGCGTATTTCTTCGGAGAAGTTCATGGAGAACCTGACATGGATTGACGATTTAAAGTTGCGCGGTGGCTGGGGACAAACAGGTAACCAGTCGGGTATTGGTGACTATGCATATTTGCAGCGTTACAATATTGGTCGTATCGAATGGTTCAAGAAAGGCGGTGAAGGTGATTCGACTGATTACGCAAATGCTGTTCCTACCATTAGTCAGGCAAATTTACGTACATCTGATTTGACATGGGAAACCACGACACAGACCAATATAGGTCTGGATCTGACCATATTGAATGGACGGTTGACGTTTAATGCCGATTATTATTATAAGAAGACCAAAAACATGTTGATGAATGTGTCATTACCTGCCGGTGCCGCAGCCGCTACGTCTATTGCCCGTAACGAGGGTGAAATGGTAAATAAGGGTTTTGAGCTTTCTATTAGTTCGAAGAATCTTCGTGGAGGAGCATTTACATGGGATACAGACTTCAATATTTCTTTTAACCGGAATAAATTGACAAAACTGGAATTACAGAAAGTTTATTACGATGCTAAAACAGCAGATGTGGTGAATGATTATGTGGTACGTAATGAACCGGGACGTGCTTTAGGAGGTTTCTACGGTTATATAAGTGATGGGGTAGACCCTGAAACTGGTGAATTGATGTATCGTGATTTGAATAATGATGGCAAAATATCATCTTCTGACCGTACTTATATCGGTGATCCGAATCCAGACTTCACTTATGGTATGACTAATACGTTTTCATGGAAAGGCTTTAATTTAAGTATCTTTATCCAAGGTTCTTATGGTAACGATATTTATAACGCTTCGCGTATTGAAACGGAAGGAATGTATGATGGCAAAAATCAGTCAACCCGTGTCTTGAACCGATGGAAGATTCCGGGTCAAATTACAGACATGCCTAAGGCTAATTTCAAATTACTCAATTCTACCTATTTTGTAGAAGATGGTAGTTATCTAAGATTAAAGGATGTTTCCTTGTCATACAACTTTAAAGGTAAACTGTTGAAGAAATGGGGAATTACCCGCCTACAACCTTACTTCACGGCTACTAACCTGCTGACATGGACCAGCTATTCGGGAATGGACCCGGAAGTAAACCAATGGGGTAACAGCGGTACGGTACAAGGTATCGATTGGGGTACTTACCCGCATTGCAGATCATACGTGTTTGGTATTAATGTTGAATTCTAATGAAAGGAAAGATTATGAAACTAAGAACTATATTTTATGGATTAACCTCTGGTTTGCTATTGGGGCTTTCTTCCTGTTCGCTGAATTATGAGCCATTAGACACCTATTCGGATGTGACGGAAGGAGTGACAAGTGATGGTACGAAAATTGTATTCAAGGATAAAGCGGCAGTTGAAAGCCATTTGACAACGCTTTATAATCAAATGCGTGACCGTCAGGAACACTGGTATGTGGATTTACTTCTTATTGCAGAATCACATGCCGACAATGCCTATGCAGGAACTACAGGAGCAGAAGTTGTTCCGTTTGAGAATAACTCTATTGAAGGTTCAAACTCTGTATTGGAACGGGACTGGAACCGGTATATGGAAGACGTTGCCCGCGCTAATATCTTGATTTGTAATATTGACGCAGTGACAGATAATTCGTTGACTACTGCCGAACGTGCTCAATACAAGGCAGAAGCAAAGATATTCCGTGCCATGATAATGTTCGACATGGTACGTCTGTGGGGGGATTTTCCAGTGATTACCACCGTAGCAGAAGATATTACCTCTGATAATATTGAGGATGTATATCCGCAATATTTCCCAGAACAGAATACGGAACTTGAAGCTTATCAGCAGATTGAAAGAGATTTATTGGACGCTGTGCAGTATGCTCCGGATAACACACCGGGGAATAAAACTTTGTTTACCAAATCTGTAGCCCGTACCTTATTGGCTAAGATTTACGCCGAGAAACCTTTACGTGATTATACGAAAGTTATCCAATATTGTGATGAGGTGAAAGCTGACGGTTTTGATCTGGTGGATGATTTCAGTGATTTGTTTGGGATGAATGCTGCGGGAACAGATGCGAAGATGCGTAATACGAAAGAATCGATTCTTGAAGCACAATTTACTCCCGGAGCAGGTAACTGGTGCACATGGATGTTCGGTCGTGATTTGGTAAATTGGAATAACAATTTCACATGGGCGAAATGGGTGACTCCATCACGTGACTTGATTAGTACTTTCAAACAGGAAGGGGATGAAGTTCGTTTCAAAGAATCTGTTGTTTATTATGATTGTGGTTGGAGCAACTATTATCCGTCTGATAATTATCCGTTCATGTATAAATGCCGTTCGGCGAATAGCAGCATCATTAAATATCGCTATGCCGATGTACTGTTGCTGAAAGCAGAAGCCCTGATCATGCAGGATACACCTGATTTGGAAGGAGCAGCCGATATTATAGATGAAGTTCGCGATCGTGCCAAATTGGGAGCACTTTCTTCTTCTACCCGTTCAAATAAAGATGCATTGCTGAATGCTTTGCTTAAAGAACGCCGGTTGGAACTGGCTTTTGAGGGACAACGCTGGTTCGATTTAGTCCGTCTGGACAAGGTAGAAGAGGTGATGAATGCTGTGCATGCGAAAGATTCAGGACGCAAAGCGCAAGTTTACACTTATGATAAGAATTCCTACCGTTTGCCTATTCCACAATCGGTAATCGACGCGAATGATAAGATTCATCAGAATCCGGGTTATTAATTCAACTAAAAAACATAGAAAACTTAAGATTATGATAGACATGAGAAATATAGCATTGACTTTTTTAGGATGTTTCACCATATTAGCTGCATGCAGCAACAGTGACGATGCGGAAAAACCTGTGGCACCCATTCCCACCGGAGATGTGACTATTTATTCCACCACCAATAGTCTGACTCGCGATTTGACTCGTGATGCCGTTAATTTCAGTTTGAAAGATAACTTGGCGCCTACTTCCATTACATTGAACCCGACTGAACAATATCAGACAATGGACGGCTTTGGCGTAGCTATCACAGGTGCTACCTGTTTTAATCTTCTGCAAATGAAACCGGAAGACCGCCATGCTTTCCTGACGGAAACGTTCTCTGATGACAAAGGCTTCGGATTTAGCTATATCCGTATCTCTATTGGTTGCTCGGACTTCTCATTGAGTGAATATACTTGTTGTGATAAGAAAGGTATTGAAAATTTTGCTCTACAGAGTGAAGAAAAAGAGTATATTCTGCCTATTCTGAAAGAGATTCTGGACATCAATCCTTCTATAAAAATTATTGCCGCACCTTGGACATGTCCAACATGGATGAAGGTGAAAAGCCTCACAGACCTTACTCCATTTGAGTCATGGACAAACGGTCAGCTCAATCCTGCCTATTATCAGGATTATGCCACTTATTTTGTAAAATGGGTGCAAGCCTTCAACGCTGAGGGTATTGATATCTATGCCGTAACTCCACAGAACGAACCGTTGAATCGTGGTAATTCCGCTTCACTTTATATGAGTTGGGAAGAACAGAGAGACTTCGTAAAAACAGCACTTGGTCCTAAATTCAAAACAGCCGGATTAGCTACGAAGATTTATGCATACGATCATAATTATGATTATAGCGATATTGAAACAGAAAAGAACTACCCCGGTAAGATGTATGAAGACCCGGCTGCTTCCCAATATCTGGCCGGAGCTGCTTATCACAACTATGGCGGCAACCGCGAAGAACTTTTGAATATGCACAAAGCTTATCCTGAAAAAGAACTTCTTTTCACGGAGACTTCTATCGGAACCTGGAACAGCGGACGCGACTTGTCGAAACGATTGCTGGAAGATATGAAGGAAGTTGCATTGGGTACAATCAATAACTGGTGTAAAGGTGTTATCGTATGGAACCTGATGCTTGATAATGACCGTGCTCCTAACCGTGAAGGCGGTTGCCAGACTTGCTACGGAGCAGTGGATATCAGTAATAGCGACTATAAGACAATTATCCGTAACTCACATTATTATATCATCGCTCATCTTTCAAGTGTAGTGAAACCAGGAGCCCTACGTATCGGTGCCACAGGTTATGCCGACAGCAATATCATGTATTCTGCTTTCGAGAATCCGGACGGAACATACGCTTTTGTCCTGATGAATAACAATGAAAAGACCAAGAGAATAACCTTTAGTGACGGCAAGCGCCATTTTGCTTATGATGTTCCTGGCAAATCTGTGACTTCCTATCGTTGGGCAAAGTCGGAATAAGAACCTTAAAACGATCAAAACAATGAAAAAAAATATTTATATCATATTAGCTATGGCAGGAATATTATCCATGAATTCCTGCAGTGATGACGAATTCTTGCCCGGTAGTCCGAGTATGGAAATCAAAGCGGAGAATGCAGATGCTCTTTTTGGTGACAGTCTTCCGTTTACGATTAAAGCTTCGGACGTGGATGTACCTCTTTCTACCTTGAAAGCACAGCTTTTTTATGGAGAAGAACAAGTGTCCGAAACGGTCATCCGTACAAAGACAAGCGGAAACGATTATACTGGTAAAATCTTCATTCCTTATTATGCTAATATTCCTAATGGAAAGGCAACCTTGAAATATATTCTTCAGAATATTCACTTTACTACAACAGAAATGACGAAAGAGCTCGCTCTGGCACGACCGGACTTTCCCTATCTGACATTAGTGGATGAAGAGGGAAAAGAGTACCGGATGGAACGGCAATCCATGTACCAGTATAGCGTGACAGGAGATTTTTCTCAAAAGATGAAGGCATATATCAAAACTCCGAAAGTGGGAGAGAATGGCAACGAATTGACTTTCGGTTGGGACAATGGGACGATTGAAACCGGTTCAACTAACTCTATCTCTTTTTCTAATACGGAACCGGGGAGCTATGCTATTAAATTTAATACGTTGACTTATGAAGCAGAGCCATTTGCTAAATTGAAGGTGAACGGTGAAGACATGGAGCTGGTAGAGAATGATATTTATGCAATCAAACTCGCTTTGAAGAAGAATGATATTCTAACGTTTGAAGGGGTACCTGATTATGATAATTGGTGGATAGATCAGGATTATTTTGAGAAGCAGGAAGATGGAACATTGAAATTCCTTCCGATTGATGGAAGTTACCAAATAACGGCAAATGGTAAACTGAAATATTTCTCTGTCATTGCTTTGAAGAATGGTGAGGCTGCCAAGTTGCAGGAAGATGGAACAGGTGCTATCTGGGCTATTGGAACAGGAATCGGCAAGCCATCGGTTGCACTTTCTGAAGTAGGATGGACTCCGGAAAACGGTCTGTGCATGCCGCAGCTTACTGCGAAAAAGTATCAACTGACATTCATAGCCGGAGTAACAATGAAAGTGGATGATATCAACTTTAAATTCTTCTATATCAATAAATGGGACAATGGCGAGTTTAAAGGAGATGCTATTTCTACAACGAGCGAATTGGTTAAAATCTCTTCAGACGGTAACCTGGGACTGCAAGAAGGACAGAAGTTCGAAAGAGGAGGCATTTACAGATTTACAGTTGATGTAACAAAAGGCAATACCAAGGCTGTGTTGACAGTGGAGAAAGTAGGGAAGGTAGATTTACCCGCACCGGATATCTTCTTTGGTAATAGTAAGATGGAGGTGACAGATACTGATATATATAAGTCGGATCAGGTGTTTACACGTGGTCAAATGATAACTGTCACTGGCATTGATAATTTGAATGAGTGGTGGATTGATCCTGACTTCTTTGAGAAACAAAGTGATGGGACATTGAAGTTTCTTCCTATTAATGGAGATTATCGGGTGACAGCTAATGGTATCTTGAAATATTTCTCTGTAATAGCTTTGAAAGATGGTAAACCGGCCAAATTACAAGATGACGGAACAGGTGCAATTTGGGCTATCGGGAAAGGAATCGGTAAACCTTCTGTTACATCTTCCGAAGTGGGCTGGGAGACAGGTAAGGCTCTCTGTCTGGCACAAGTTGCTCCTAAAAAGTATCAGCTAACCTTGAAAGCCGGGGAAACACTGAAGACTAGTGGTGACTGGGAGGCGATTAGTTTTAAGTTCTTCTATCAAAATGATTGGGGAGGAGAATTCAGTAATTATGCAAGTAATACTTTAGTGGAACAGCTTAAACTTACAGGCTCCGGAAACTTGGAAATGCAGGATAATAAAGCATTTGAAGAAGGAGGTGTTTATCGATTTACCATTGATGTCACGAATGGTAATGCTAATGCTATTCTGAAGGTTGAGAAAATAAATTGATCTGAAGATTGATATCGGATTTTTATTGAAACTATCCTGAAAGGGTGTAATAGTACCCTTTCAGGATTCATCTTAGACTGAATAACGTAAAAAACATTAATAAACTCATCCGCAACTAGGAAATATTCCCCATTTGAGAGTCTATATAAATAAAGTATGAACTTATTTCTTATATCATAAATGAACATGAAATTCAAAGCAATGTTACTTGGCTTGTCTGTGATAACTGCGCTGCCTGCCTTTGCGCAGAAGCCGGTGTATCTGGATACTGGTAAGCCTATTGAAGAGAGAGTGAAAGATGCATTGAACCGGATGACCCTTGAAGAAAAGGTGAAGATGATTCATGCACAGTCTAAATTTAGTTCGGCAGGCGTTCCCCGCCTCGGAATCCCCGAAGTATGGGCTACCGACGGTCCTCATGGTATCCGTCCGGAAGTGTTGTGGGATGAATGGGATCAGGCAGGATGGACAAACGACTCTTGTATTGCCTATCCGGCACTGACGTGTCTTTCTGCTACATGGAATCCCGAAATGTCGCATCTTTATGGGAAAAGTATCGGTGAAGAGGCGCGTTACCGCAAGAAAGACATCTTGTTGGGGCCCGGTGTGAATATCTACCGTACTCCCTTGAACGGACGTAACTTCGAGTATATGGGAGAAGACCCGTATCTGTCCGCCACTATGGTGGTTCCTTACATCAAAGGTGTACAAGAGAATGGGGTAGCTGCCTGTGTGAAGCATTATGCATTGAACAATCAGGAGTTCAACCGTCATACCACCAATGTGCAATTGAGTGATCGTGCTCTTTATGAAATATACCTGCCTGCTTTTAAAGCGGCTGTTCAGGAAGGTGGAACATGGTCGATTATGGGCTCTTATAATCTTTATCAGGGACAGCACGCTTGTCACAACAAACGTCTGCTTAAAGATATTCTTCGTGATGAATGGGGTTTTGATGGCGTTGTAGTGTCCGACTGGGGAGGTGTGCACAACACCGAACAGGCTATTCACAATGGCATGGACTTGGAGTTTGGTTCATGGACGAACGGACTGTCTGCCGGAACGAGAAATGCGTATGATAATTATTACCTTGCTTTTCCTTACCTGAAACTGATAAAAGAGGGTAAAGTAGGAACAAAGGAACTGGACGAAAAGGTTAGCAATGTCCTTCGTCTGATTTTCCGTACTTCAATGGACCCGCACAAACCATTCGGCTCTTTAGGTTCTCCCGAGCACGGGCAGGCCGGACGTGAGATAGCTGAAGAAGGAATTGTGCTGTTGCAGAACAACGGTAACGTATTGCCTATCGATTTGAATAAAGCGAAGAAAATCGCAGTGGTCGGTGAAAATGCGATAAAGATGATGACTGTGGGCGGTGGTAGTTCTTCTTTGAAAGTGAAATATGAGATTTCTCCATTGGATGGACTGAAAAGCCGTGTGGGTTCAAAAGCGGAAGTGGTGTATGCCCGTGGATATGTCGGCGATCCGACAGGAGAGTATAACGGTGTGAAAACCGGTCAGGACTTGAAAGACAACCGTTCGGAAGATGAACTGCTCGCTGAGGCTTTGCAAGTGGCTAAAGATGCCGACTATGTTATCTTCTTCGGTGGCTTGAACAAGAGTAATCATCAGGATTGTGAAGATTCGGACCGTGCTTCTTTAGGTTTGCCTTACGCGCAGGATAGAGTGATAAGCGAACTGGCAAAGGTGAATAAAAACCTGATTGTTGTCAATATCTCCGGCAATGCAGTGGCTATGCCTTGGGTGAATGAAGTGCCTGCTATTGTTCAGGGTTGGTTCTTGGGTTCGGAAGCCGGAACAGCTCTTGCTTCTGTATTGGTGGGAGACGCTAACCCTTCAGGGAAACTTCCTTTCACCTTCCCTGCAAAACTGGAAGATGTAGGTGCTCATAAACTGGGCGAATATCCCGGTAATAAAGAAGAGCTGGCACAGTCTAAACATAGAGGGGACACCATTAATGAAATCTATCGGGAAGATATTTTCGTAGGTTATCGCTGGGCGGATAAAGAGAAAATCAAACCGCTGTTCCCGTTCGGACACGGATTGAGCTACACTACTTTCGCCTATGGAAAACCCTCGGCCGACAAGAAGACAATGACAGCAGATGATACCATCTCTTTCACGGTCAATGTGAAGAATACAGGCACTCGTGAAGGTCAGGAAGTTGTTCAGCTTTATATCAGTGATAAGAAATCCTCTCTCCCTCGTCCGGTAAAAGAGTTGAAAGGTTTCCAAAAAGTGAAACTGGCTCCGGGCGAAGAGAAAGCGGTAACGCTGACGATTGATAAGAAAGCATTGAGCTTCTTCGATGATGCCAAGCACGAATGGGTGGCCGAACCGGGCAAATTTGAGGCAATCATCGGTAGTTCATCCAGAGATATTAAAGGTATTGTACCATTTGAGTTGAAATAGGTAGATGTTTGGTTAGAGATCTTTTTTTAGGAGATGAAGGCGGTTCCGGGTACAGGAGCCGCCTTCTTTGTTTATAGTCGGGATAGAACTTACTACCATTCACCCTTAATTTGTATTATCTTCCCATATAGGAAAAAGTAGCTTTAAGTTTGATGAGAAAAGGATAAAATCCAATTTGTCCACAAACTGTGGACGATTTGCCAGTTCCGTACAGAATCGAATAATTTTTCCCACTGGATATTTATTTCCCACCTTTTCAACTCCCCTTTCACCTTTTCTCTGTTTCCTCGATGAATAAGGAGTTTACGGGTGAAGGGCAACAACTTCACTATCTCTTCACCAGGTAAGCGTCTCCGCGATTCTATCTTGTCGCCCTTTTTTCATTCTTATATTTTTGCTATGTATAAAAATGAAGCATTATGGATTTAGCAGAAAATCGATTTGGAAAAACTTGGAAACATTTCCTTGAA
>ERZ894177.139-NODE-139-length-64700-cov-29.3254_pt1 | contig 64700 bp, 54 predicted proteins | sample MGYA00380277_ERZ894177 | MGnify/ENA primary metagenome ERZ894177 (study PRJEB32331, sample SAMN06328428) | human gut metagenome | biome: human gut microbiome; feature: stool | host: Homo sapiens | collected 2014-06-03 ... | reverse complement strand
CATCCCGGAGGTGGAACAGGTCACTGCCTGACCTGTCCCGCCGGGACGGTTCTCTAAAAAACACCATATAGATTTTTGTACGCCGCCGCCCGCCATCGAGCAAAGTTTTACACCTAATTGGGGATAAAACAGCTCATGGCGGGCGGCGGTGTAGCGCTCATCGGTATGATCCTCGTGCCGCTGCTCAAAGGGCTGTTCGGTTAATCCCGTCCATGCCGCAATGTAAAACCCTTCGCCCCTGCCCGCCTGACGCGGGCGGGGGCGGGAAAGGAGGGCTGACCCATTGGATTTGATATGGGAAAAATTCACCGAATGGCTCAAGGAGCTGCTGGTCGGGGGCATCATGGACAACCTCACCGGCCTCTTTGATAACGTCAACGCCAAGGTCGCGGAGGCGGCAGGACACATCGGCAGCACCCCGCAGGCGTGGAACGCCAATATTTACAGCATGATCCGCTCTCTCTCGGACAACCTGATCCTGCCCATCGCAGGCGTGATCCTCGCCTTTGTAATGACGCTGGAGCTGATACAGCTTATCGCGGACCGCAATAACCTCCACGACATCGACACATGGGTATTCTTTAAGTGGGTATTCAAGACGGCGGCAGCCGTCCTCATCGTATCCAACACATGGAACATCGTCATGGGCGTGTTTGAGGCGGCGCAGAGTGTGGTAAACAGCGCCTCCGGCCTTATCGTGGGCAACACCTCCATCAACCTTGCCGACCATATCGCGGACCTTGAGGCGAGGCTGCTGGAGATGAACGTGTGGACGCTTTTGGGGCTGTGGCTGCAATCCTTCGTGGTGGGCTTCACCATGTGGGGGCTGACCATCTGCATTTTCATCATCATCTACGGCAGAATGATCGAGATATACCTCGTCACCAGCATCGCGCCCATCCACATGGCCACCATGATGGGCAAGGAATGGGGCGGCATGGGGCAGAATTATCTCCGCTCCCTGCTGGCTTTGGCGTTTCAGGGCTTTCTCATCATCATCTGCATCGCCATCTATGCGGTGCTGGTACAGAATATGCTCATAGACGACAACATTTCCACGGCCATCTGGCTGTGCATGGGCTACACGGTGCTGCTCTGCTTCACCCTGTTCAAAACCAGCAGTCTCGCAAAGTCAATTTTCAACAGTCATTGACGGAGGTACATCATTATGGCATACGTTCCCGTACCCAAAGACCTGAACGCGGTCAAGACCAAGGTGCTGCTGAACCTGACGAAGCGCCAGCTCGTATGCTTCGGCGCTGGCGCGGCGCTTGGCGTTCCGCTGTTCTTCCTGCTCAAAGCCCATACCGGCGTCAGCACGGCGGCGATCTGCATGATCCTGCTCATGCTGCCCTTTTTCCTGCTGGCCATGTATGAGAAGAACGGACAGCCCCTTGAAAAGATCGTCCGCAACATCGTGCAGGTCTGCTTCCTGCGCCCCAAGCAGCGCCCCTACGCAACCAATAATTTCTACGCCGTTCTGGAACGGCAGGACAATTTAGACCGGGAGGTGTATCGCATTGTCCACCCGCACAAAACTCACCCGCGCCGAACGCAGGCAGATCGAGGCCGCCATCGCAAGAGCGAAGCGGCAGGATAAGAAACAGAAGTCCGCACAGGACAGCATCCCGTTTCAGCGGATGTTCCCCGACGGCATCTGCCGCGTGACGGACAGCTACTACACGAAAACCGTCCAGTTTCAGGACATCAACTATCAGCTCAACCAGAACGAGGACAAGACCGCCATCTTTGACGGCTGGTGCGACTTCCTCAACTACTTCGACAGCTCCGTGCGCTTTCAGCTCTCCTTCGTGAATATGTCCGCCAACAAGGACAATTACGCAAGGTACATCACCATCTCGCCGCAGGGCGACGATTTTGACAGCATCCGTCTGGAATACACCCAGATGCTCCAGAACCAGCTTGCCCGCGGCAACAACGGCCTCATCAAGACCAAGTACCTGACCTTCGGCGTGGAGGCAGATGGGCTGAAAGCGGCAAAGCCAAGGTTGGAGCGCATCGAAACGGACATCCTCAACAACTTCAAGCGCCTCGGCGTGGCGGCGGAGCCCATGAACGGCACGGAGCGGCTGCGGCTGCTGCACGGGATGCTGCACATGGACGAGCAGGAGCCGTTCCGCTTCTCGTGGGACTGGCTGGCACCCTCCGGGCTTTCGGTCAAGGACTTTATCGCGCCCAGCTCCTTTGAGTTCCGCACCGGGCGCTCCTTCGGCGTCGGCAGGCGCATCGGCTGCGCCAGCTTCTTGCAGATTTTAGCGCCGGAGCTGAACGACCGGATGCTGGCGGACTTCCTCGACATGGAAAGCTCCCTCATCGTCAGTATGCACGTCCAGTCCGTGGATCAGGTCAAGGCCATCAAGACCATCAAGCGGAAGATCACGGATTTGCAGAAAATGACCATTGAGGAGCAGAAAAAGGCCGTCCGCGCCGGATACGACATGGACATCATCCCCTCGGACCTTGCCACCTACGGCACGGAGGCGAAGAAGCTGCTGCAAGACCTGCAAAGCCGCAACGAGAGAATGTTCCTGCTGACCTTTATTGTGGTCAACACCGCAGGCAGCCGCCAGCAGCTTGACAACAACGTGTTTCAGGCGGCCAGCATTGCCCAGAAGTACAACTGCCAGCTTACCCGCCTTGATTTCCGGCAGGAGGAGGGGCTGATGAGCAGCCTCCCGCTGGGGCTGAACCAGATCGAGGTACAGCGGGGCCTGACCACATCAAGCGTTGCTATTTTTATCCCCTTTACCACGCAGGAGCTGTTTCAGGACGGGAAAGAGGCGCTGTACTGCGGGCTGAACGCGCTGTCGAACAACCTCATCATGGTAGATCGCAAGCGTCTGAAAAACCCCAACGGCCTCATCCTTGGTACTCCCGGCAGCGGCAAGAGCTTTGCGGCGAAGCGTGAGATCGCCAACGTGTTCCTCGTCACCGACGACGACATTATCATCTGTGACCCCGAAGCCGAATACGGACCGCTGGTGGAGCGCCTGCACGGGCAGGTCATTAAAATCTCCCCCACAAGCCCGCACTACATCAACCCCATGGACTTAAATCTCAATTACAGCGACGATGAAAACCCGCTGAGCCTGAAATCCGACTTCATCCTCTCCCTCTGCGAGCTGATCGTGGGCGGCAAGGACGGCCTCATGCCGGTGGAAAAGACCATCATCGACCGCTGTGTGCGTATGGTGTACCGGGATTATCTCAGCGACCCTGTGCCGGAGAATATGCCCATTTTGGAGGACTTGTATAACGAGCTGCGGCGGCAGGAAGAAAAGGAGGCGCAGTACATCGCCACGGCTTTGGAAATCTACGTTTCCGGCTCCCTCAACGTGTTCAACCACCGTACCAACATCAACATTGAAAACCGCATCGTCAGCTTCGACATCAAGGAACTGGGCAAGCAGCTCAAGAAGATCGGGATGCTCATCGTGCAGGACGCCGTGTGGAATCGAGTGACCATCAACCGGGAAGCCCACAAGTCCACCCGCTACTACATTGACGAAATGCACCTTTTGCTGCGCGAGGAGCAGACGGCGGCCTACACCGTGGAAATCTGGAAGCGCTTCCGCAAGTGGGGAGGTATCCCCACCGGCATCACGCAGAATGTCAAGGACCTGCTCTCCTCCCGCGAGGTGGAGAACATCTTTGAGAACAGCGATTTCATCCTCATGCTCAATCAGGCCAGCGGCGACCGGCAGATTCTCGCAAAACAGCTCAATATCTCCCCGCATCAGCTCTCGTATGTCACCCACAGCGGTGAAGGCGAAGGGCTGCTTTTTTACGGCAACGTTATCCTGCCCTTCGTAGACCGCTTCCCCCGCGGGGAACTCTATGACCTGCTCACCACCAAGCCACAGGAACAGACTGCATAACAAGATATAGAAAGGAACGGCACTATGGAGAACAAAATTGAAATCTTTACCAATCAGGAGTTCGGCAGCGTCCGCATCATTCGGGAGGGAGAAAAGTACCTGTTCTGTGGAGCGGATGTGGCAAGTGCATTGGGGTACAGCAATACACGAGACGCACTGCGCCGTCACTGCAAAGGAGACGGTGTCGTGAAACGCGACGGGGTCTCCACCACCACAAATCAGCATGGAACTACCACCATCCAGACAAATGCGATGCTTTTCATCACCGAGGGGAACGTGTACCGCCTCATCACCCACAGCAAGCTGCCATCTGCCGAACGCTTTGAGGCGTGGGTGTTTGAGGAGGTGCTGCCCTCCATCCGCAAGCACGGCGCGTACATGACGAAATCCGTGTTGGAGCAGGTCTTGGAAAACCCGGAGCTGGTGCTGCTCATGGCGCAGCGGATGCTGGAGGAACAGCGGAAAAACGAGCTGCTTCAGCAGGAGCTGCGGCTGGCAAAGCCCAAGGCGGACTTTTACGACGCATTCATCCACCCGGAGTGCTGCACCAATCTCCGCGCCACCGCAAAGGAGCTGAAGGTGCCGGAGAAAATGTTCACCGCGTTCCTCATCCGCAAGCGCTATCTCTACCGCGCGCCCTCCGGTACGCTCCTACCCTATGCCAAGCCCGCCAGCGACGGCCTGTTCTTCGTAAAGGACTATATCGCCGTCAACGGGCATCAGGGGGTATATACCCTTGTCACGCCCAAGGGCAAGTCACTGTTTCTCACCATGCTGGGTGAGATCGCCTGACCTGATTCTACTATAAATAATGTAAAGGAGAGCATCACAATGGAAAAAGAAAATCTGTACCTCATCCACGGCGAGGACTATCTGCGCCACATCGAGGAAAAGCTGGAGCTGCTGTGGATGGCGACCATCCTCATGCACTACATCAAAAACGGAGCCGAGAAGGACAGCTATCTGGACCTTGTACGCAGATCCACCCTCGACTTTGGCGAGCGCTGCGAGGAGATGTTCAGTTCTTGGGGCATGGCGCTCAATTACCTCAAGTCCCATGACCTTGCGGACTTGTCCGACCTCATCGAAAACGACCTGATCGAGCCGGAATACGCCGGTTACGTCCCTGCGGACAAGCCCTGCTGCCCCGGCGAACGCTGCTGCGAGTACGCCGAGCGCATCGAGCGCGAATACGCCGCAGAGCGTGAGGCGGACGAGGACAATGAGGACGCCGACGTATTTGAGTATGACGGAGAACCGGCCATATCTGAGCTGACCGGCGTGTGCAGGGACATCCTCACGGCTGTCGAGGGGCTTACCACGCTTCTAAGGGATGAGTTCGACTATGCAGGCTGACCGCATTTACTGCGGCGACGCCCTGACCGTGCTGAAAACCCTGCCGGACAATTCCGTGAACTGCTGCGTAACCTCGCCGCCGTACTACGCCCTGCGGGATTACGGTGTGGACGGGCAGATCGGGCGGGAGGAAACCCCAGCGCTGTATGTGGAGCGCCTGACTTCCATTTTCCGGGAGGTCAGGCGCGTTCTCACGCCGGACGGCACCCTCTGGCTCAACATCGCGGACACCTATGCCGGAAAGGGCAATCAGGGGGACAGCCTCGACCCCAAGTACCCCAACGGCAGGACGGGGCAGATCGTTGCCCTAAACGGCAAGGTGGAGGGCTGCAAGGCAAAGGACATGATCGGCGTGCCGTGGCTGCTTGCCTTTGCTCTGCGCTCAGACGGCTGGTATCTGCGCTCGGACATCATCTGGCAGAAGGCGAACCCCATGCCGGAGAGCGTCACAGACCGTCCCTCCCGCTGCTATGAGCATATCTTCCTGCTGTCCAAGTCACGCCGCTATTACTATGATGCCGCCGCCATCGCGGAGCCGGTTGCGGCCTCCACTCCTGCGCGGATGAAGCGAGGATTTGGTGCAGGCAACAAGTATTCCGCCGACATCCCCTGCCAGAAGCATCAGCGCATCAACGACCACCGCCCGGACGGGTATGCAGCGTCTGAGATCCCGCAGCTTCGCAACAAGCGCGACGTTTGGCAGATCAACACCGTGCCGTACCGGGGCGGGCATTTCGCCGCCTACCCGCCCAAGCTGGCGGAAACCTGCCTGCTGGCAGGCTGCCCGCCCGGAGGCGTGGTGCTGGATCCCTTCCTCGGCTCCGGCACTACGGCGGCGGTGGCAAAGCAGTTCGGACGGCACTACATCGGCATTGAGCTGAACCCGGACTACTGTAAGCTGGCGGAGAAACGGATCGGAGGTGTTGCGGTATGAACGCCTACACCCGGCAGGATCTGAGCGTCATGCAGGCGTGGCCGCTGGAGCGGAAAATTCGCGTGACGCAGGCGAAGATCATCGAGTGGTATCACCACTACGGCGGCAAGGTCGCCGTTTCCTTTTCGGGCGGCAAGGACAGCACCGTGCTGCTGGACCTTGCGCGGCGGGCGTTCCCCGACATTCCCGCCGTGTTTGTGGACACGGGGCTGGAATACCCGGAGATACGGGAGTTTGTCAAAACCGTTCCCAATGTAACATGGCTGCGCCCGGAGATGCCCTTTTCAAAGGTCATATTGGAATACGGCTATCCCGTCATATCCAAGGATGTGGCGCGGCGTATCCGCTACGCCAGAAAGGGCGGCACATGGGCGCTCTGCCACCTGAACGGCCTGAACCGGGACGGTACGCCCTCAAAATACAATGAACGATACATGAAATGGCGTATCCTGCTGGATGCGCCGTTTTTCGTTTCCGACGCCTGCTGCACCGTGATGAAGGAGCGGCCTCTGCACAGATATAACCGGGAAACCGGTAGAAAGCAGATCATTGCGACCATGGCCTGTGAGAGCGCGCGCCGCCAGAGCGTCTATCTCAAAATCGGATGCAACGCCTATCACAAGCGGGACCCCACCTCTCAGCCCATGTCTTTCTGGACGGAGCAGGACGTTTTGGAATATCTCAGAATAACCGGTATTCCGTATGCGTCCGTCTACGGCGAGATCGTGGAGGAAAACGGCAGGCTGACCACCACCGGCGCGAAGCGCACCGGCTGTATGTTCTGTATGTTCGGCATCCATCTGGAGAAGCCGCCGAACCGCTTTCAGCGCATGGCGCTGACACATCCGAAGCAATACGATTTCTGTATCCATAAATTGGGCTGCGGTAAGGTGCTGGACTTTCTCGGCGTACCGTATGCCCCGAACGGAGGTGAAACCCCATGAGCAAGCGCTCGCCCCGGCTGCTGTTTACCGACGAGGAGCTGGCAGCGCCGGAACTGAAAAAGGCCATCCGAAAAGCGGACAAGCGCATGAAGAAGCTGGAAAAGGCCGAGGCGAAGATACCCAAGAAAACCGTAAAGAAAAAGCAGCGCGTCGTTGACCCGAAAACCGGCGCGGTCACAACGCGCCTTTCCTTTGAGGAGGTAGACAAGAAGCGGCCGCCCTCCAAGCTCACCCACGCCCTGCGGGACGCGCCCGGTGCGGCGGCACTGTCCGCCGTCCACAGGGAGATTCGGGAGCATGAGCAGGACAATGTGGGCGTGGAGAGCGCCCACGGCGTGGAGCAAGCGGCGGAGCGCGCCGTGCGACTTGCCCAGCACGCCCACCGCTCCCACAAGGAGAAGCCCTACCGCCGCGCGGACCGCGCCGAGGCCAAGGCAGACCGCGCCAACCTCCGTGCGCTGGACAAAACGGCACAGCACCATGACCCGCAGTTTTCCAGCAATCCCTACTCCCGCTGGCAGCAGAAGCAAGCCATCAAGCGGGAGTACGCCGCCGCCAAAGCCGGAAAAAGCGCCGGGAATACGGTCAAAGCCTCCGAAGCCACGGCAAAGGCGGCGCGGAAAGCCGCAGAAGGCACAAAGAAAACCGGTGAATTCATCGCCCGTCACAAAAAGGGCTTTCTTATCGTGGGCGGCATCGCGGCAATGATCGTCCTCATCCTCTGCACCGTTTCCTCCTGTTCTCTGCTGATTCAGGGCGGGGCAACCGGCGTCAACGTGTCTACCTACCCCAGCGAGGACGCGGATATGCTGGCGGCAGAGGCCGCCTACTGCGCCATGGAGGACGAGCTGCGGGACTATCTGGACAATTACGAAAGCACCCACGACTACGATGAGTACCATTTTGATCTGGATGACATCGAGCATGACCCCTATGTGCTGATCTCCGCCATCACCGCCCTTATGGGCAGGGAGTGGACGCTTTCCGAGGTAGGCGGCCTCTTGGAGATGTTGTTTGAAAAGCAGTATATCCTGACGGAAACCGTCACCACGGAAACGAGATACCGCACGGAGACCCGAACCGGCTACTACACCGACGCGGACGGAAACCTGCAAAGCTATGAGTACGACGTGCAGGTGCCGTACACCTATTACATCTGTACCGTGGAGCTTGAAAACTTCAACCTCTCCCATGTGCCGGTCTATATCATGTCGCAGGATCAGCTCTCCCTTTACGCCATGTATATGGCGACGCTGGGCAACCGCCCGGACCTGTTCGGCGGCTCGGAATACATCGGGAAATACTACACCGCCGACTATGAAAAGTACGAGATACCCCCGGAGGCGCTGGAGGACGCGCAGTTCGCCGCCATCATCAAGGAAGCGGAGAAGTACCTCGGCTACCCCTACGTCTGGGGCGGCAGCACGCCCGCCACCTCCTTCGACTGCTCCGGCTTTGTCGGCTATGTCTACAACAACTGCGGCGTGGGCTGGAGCTTCGGCAGGCTGGGCGCGGAGGGACTGCGCCAGCTCTGTACGCGGGTGTCCGCCGCCAACGTCCGACCGGGCGATCTGGTGTTCTTCCAAGGCACCTATGACACCACCGGCGCATCCCATGTGGGCATTTACGTCGGCAATGATATGATGCTTCACTGCGGCGACCCCATCCAGTACACAAGCCTCAATTCAAGCTACTGGCAATCCCACTTCCTTGCCTACGGGCGCGTACCTGCGCCCTGATCTCTCAGAAAGGAGCAAAAAATGAACCCTAAGATTATAAAGCTCAAGGCTGAACGGGCGAAAAACGATGAAAAGATCGCCGCCCTCCAGTCCCGCAACCGGGAGCTTGACGAGAGCATCGTCGAGCTGGAGAATACTGACATCATCGGCCTTGCCCGCGCCACCGGCATGAGCATGGAGGAGCTGGCGCAGTTCCTCACACAGCTCAAAAGGGGCGGCGCGCCCTTTATCACACCCAATACCAAGGAGGATACGGACTATGTGCATGAAGAAGAATAACAACCGGCTGCTGCGCGGAGTTGCCGCCGTCCTTTGCCTTGCCCTGATGTTCCTCACCATGTCCGGCATGGCCATGGCGACGGATATGGAGGACGCCCCGGCAGGCGGCGCGCCGGAAAGCACGCCGGAGATCGTGGAGGCCGAGCTTCCCGCCACGCCCGAAGAAACGCCGGAGCCCCCTCCGGCAGAGCAAGGGCCGGACACACAGGAACCGGCTCCCGCGCCGCCTGAAACGACGGAAACGCCGCAGCCGGAGGCGGAATATGCGCTGGACGCAGATATTCCGACAGGCTGGCACAATGCACCGGTAACAATCACCGTCCGTGTCGTGGATAAGAAAGGCACCGGCTGGAACAAGGCGGAGGCAGCACTGGGCGAAAACGCGCAGAGAACTGACCTGACGGAGCAGCTTGCCCACGACGGCCGCGCCCGCTACACGGTGCCGGACAACGGTACCGTGTTTATCTTTATCACTGACCCCTACGGCACGGAGCATACGCTGACGCTGGAGCTGCGCTGCATAGACCTTGAAGCGCCGGTCCTTCGCGCAGGCGTCAGCGGTACGCTGCTGCGCGTGGAGGCCGCCGACACCCTCTCCGGCATAGCCGGGGTCTATGTGAACGATGAGCTTTATACCACGCTGCAAAACGGCGAGTTCAGCGTCCGCATTGACAAAAACACCCGCGATTCCCACTTCTTCATCATGGGCGTGGACAACGCAGGCAACCGCACGGGCTATGTGGTGATCGCCAACCCCTTCTATGAAAAGGAAACGCCTGCGCCCAGCCCCACGCCGGAGCAGCACAGCACCCATTGTCCCGCAGACTGCGATTGCAGGAAGCAGCCCTCCGGCAATACCGGCAGCAGCGGCAATACCGGCAGCAATACCGGTGCAGGAAAGCCCTCCAGCACCTCCGGCAGCACGGGAAAGCCCGCTGCGGCACAGACGCCCGCCGCCGAGCCGACGAAAGCACAGGAGCCCGCCGGTACCGCCGCGCCTGTCGCCATTGAGAAGGGGACGGGCTTTTCCCAAAACGGCAGCGCCGTCACCCGCGACCTGCTCTATGACAAGCACACCAACAAGCAGTTCATCGCGGTGGAAACCCGCAACGGCCATACCCTCTATCTGGTGATTGACTATGATAAGCCGCTGGACGAGGACGGAGATCAGTATGAAACCTACTTTTTGAACCTTGTGGACGAAAGCGACCTGCTTGCACTCATCGACGAGGATTCCGCCCCTGTCTGCTCCTGCAAGGACAAGTGCGAGGCAGGTGCGGTCAACACCGCCTGCGCGGTCTGCAAGACCAATATGACGGAGTGCATGGGAAAGGCCGCGGAAAAGACGCCGGAGCCCGACCCGACACCGGACACGACCGACAGCCCCGACAAGGACGGCGGAGAAAAGAAGTCCGGCAGCGGTCTTGTTGTGATTGTGCTGCTGCTCCTGATGGCGGGCGGCGGCGCGCTGTACTGGTTTAAGCTGCGTAAGCCGAAGCCCCAGACAAAAGGCCCCGCCGATCTGGACGATTACGACTACGGCGAGGATGACGAGTATGAGGAATACGAAAACGAGGACGAGCCGGAGGAAACGGAGGTCGCGGATGCATGACCCTGTTCACCAAAAACCCGCTGGAGCTGCTGATGATGCAGCGCCCCTATCCGGGAAAGGAGGAAACGCCGTGCACCCCTGCCCCGGAGGGACATTTCTGCTGCGGCTGTTCCCGCTACGGCACCGTCTGCATCCGTCCCTGCTACCGTGACACCGACCTGCGGGAAAAGGCGCGGGCGAAAGCGCCGGAGCGTTAGGACCCCGACACTTGCCGCCTTCTCCCGCCGATGCACAATGTACCCATGAGAGACCTGATGCAGTGAAAAAGGATGTGATACGGAAGCGGTGACTTAAACGGCCCTGACTCACATATGATTAGAAAAACAGACACGAAAAGCAGTCCTTCGGGGCTGCTTTTTGCTATGCAGAAAAGGAGAAAAACGAATATGACACACCATAAATTAGTGATCGCGGAAAAGCCCTCCGTCGCCCAGTCCATCGCCGCCGTGTTGGGCGCGACCAAACGCAACGACGGCTATCTTTCGGGAAACGGCTGCATTGTAAGCTGGTGCTTCGGGCATCTGGCGGAGCTGGCGGGCGCGGATGTGTACGATGAAAAGTACGCAAAATGGCGCTACGACGATCTGCCCATCCTGCCCGCAAACTGGCGCTTCACGCTGAAAGCGGACAAAGCCAAACAGTTCGAGCTGCTGCGGGACCTCATGCGCCGGGAGGATGTGTCCGAGGTCATCAACGCCTGCGACGCAGGGCGCGAGGGCGAGCTTATCTTCCGCACCGTCTACTACATGGCGGGCTGCACAAAGACAATGAAGCGGCTGTGGATCTCCTCCATGGAGGACGAGGCCATCCGAAAGGGCTTTGCGGACCTTCGTCCGGGGCGTGAATATGACGGGCTGCATCAGTCCGCCCTCTGCCGCGCCCGCGCGGACTGGCTGGTGGGCATCAACGCCACGCGCCTGTTTTCCGTCCTCTACCACCGTACCCTGAACGTAGGGCGCGTCATGACGCCCACGCTGGCGCTCATCGTCCAGCGGGAGGCGGAGATCGGGGCGTTTCGCCCGGAAGCCTTTTACACGGTAAATCTTCGCTGCGGCGATTTTGCCGCCGTGTCCGAGAAGTTCAAAGAAAAAGCGGAGGCGGACGCCCTCGCCGCCGCCTGCGCCGGTCAGCCGGTCACGGTCAAAGCGGTGCAGCGCACGGAGAAAACGGAGAAATCGCCGCAGCTCTATGACCTGACCGCCCTCCAGAGAGAAGCCAACCGCACGTTGGGCTATACCGCCCAGCAGACGCTGGACTATCTGCAAGCCCTCTATGAAAAGAAGCTCTGCACCTATCCCCGCACGGACAGCCGCTTCCTCACAGACGATCTGGAACCCTCTGTGCCGGAGCTTGCAGCCGTGGCCGCCGCCATCTGCGAAACAGACGCGCCGGGGCGTGTGAACGCAGGACAGGTGTGCGACAGCAAAAAAGTCAGCGACCACCACGCCATCCTTCCCACCGCCAGCGCGGGTAAGGCGGATACCTCCGTCCTGCCGCTGGGGGAGCGCGAGCTTTTGCGACTTGTGGCAGGTCAGCTTCTCCGCGCGGTCAGCGATGCACACCGCTATGCGGAAACCACAGTTACGCTGGAGTGCGGCGGCGCTGTATTCACCGTCAAGGGCAGAACCACCCTCACACCCGGCTGGAAGCGGTATCTTGCGCAGGAAAAGCGGGACGCCGCACTGCCAGAGCTGTTGGAGGGGCAGGTGTTGGAGTGCGCCGAAGCTGCCGTAAAGGAGGGCAAGACCGCGCCGCCCAAGCATTATACGGAGGATACGCTACTCTCCGCCATGGAGACTGCCGGAAAGGAAGATATGCCGGAAGAAGCGGAACGAAAGGGGCTGGGAACGCCCGCCACCCGCGCCGCCATCATCGAAAAGCTGGTAGCCACGGGCTTTGTGGAACGCAAGCGGGCGAAGAAGGCCGTCAGCCTTATGCCTGCTCATACCGGCGTTTCCCTCATCACCGTGCTGCCGGAGCAGTTACAGTCTCCGCTTCTCACCGCCGAGTGGGAATACCGCTTGCAGCAGGTGGAGCGCGGCGAGCTTTCCCCGGACGAGTTCATGACCGGCATTGCGGATATGCTTACGGAGCTGGTAAAGACCTATCAGGTCATCTCCGGCGCGGAGGTGCTGTTCCCCTCCGGCCGGGAGGTCATCGGCAAATGCCCCCGCTGCGGCAGCGACGTGACCGAGAGCAAAAAGGGCTTCTTCTGCGAGAAAAACGACTGCCGCTTCGGGCTGTGGCGGGACAACAAGTTCTTTGCCGCAAAGCGCGCCGCGCTGACAAAAAAGGTAGCCGCCGCGCTGCTTGCAGACGGGCGGGTGAAGCTCACCGGCCTCTATTCCGAAAAAACCGGCGGCACCTACGACGCCACTGCCGTGCTGGAGGATACCGGCGAGAGCGTCCGCTTCCGTCTGGAGTTTGATAAGGGGGCGAGGACATGAAGCTCTCCAAGCTGGAGCAGGAAAGTATCATCCTCTACAACGAGGAAGAACCTACCGCCAGCATCTACACCCACGACCCCAAGCTAAAGCGCAAGCTCAAACGCCTTGCGGAGAAATACCCGGACAAGGTGTACCCGGATAAGGCCGTCCATGCCGGAGCGGTCAGCTACGCCGTGCCAAAAAGCTGCGTCAGCGTCCGGGAGCCGTTCAGCGACGAGCGGCGCAGGGCCGCCAGCGAGCGTGCCAAAAACGCCGGATATACGCCGCCCGCAAGGAGTATCTGCTCTGAAAATGAATGAGAACCGCGCACCCGCACAGGAAGCTGTCCTCCTGTGCGGGCGCTGCTATTTCAGGGGTATTTATCCCGTGAGAGGAGGAACCTATGCCAGAGAAACCCGGTAAAAACAGAGAACAGCTCAAGGAGATCACCGACCGCATCGAGGCGGGCATCCGCGACATCTTTGAATCCGGCGATATGGAAAAGTACCGCAATTACCTGCGCACCATGAGCCGGTTTCACAACTATTCCCTCAACAATCAGGCGCTCATCCACTTGCAGCGCCCGGACGCCACACTTGTGGCGGGCTACAACCGCTGGCGGGACAAGTTCTCCCGCCATGTGCTGCGGGGCGAGAAGGGCATCACCATCATCGCGCCTACGCCGTATAAGAAGAAAATCGAGCAGGAAAAGCTCGACCCGGATACGAAGCTGCCCATTCTGGACGCGGACGGCAAAATTGTCACCGAGGAAAAGGAGATTGAAATCCCCATGTTCCGCCCGGTGAAGGTGTTCGACTACGCCCAGACGGACGGAAAGCCCCTGCCGGAGCGCGTGGCCAGTCCCGTCGCCAACCTGACCGGCAGCGTTGAGAATTATGAGGCGTTCATGGAGGCGCTGCGCCGTTCCTCTCCCGTGCCGGTGGAGTTCAAGCCGCTGTCCGCCGATATGGACGGCTATTTCAGCCCCAAATCCCAGAGCATCACGCTGCGGGAGGGCATGAGCGAGGTGCAGACGGTATCCGCCGCCGTCCATGAGATCGCCCACGCCAAGCTCCACAATTACGGCTTGCAGCAGGCGGCGGAGCGCAGGCATAAGAGCCGCAATACAGAAGAAGTGGAGGCCGAAAGCATCTCCTTCATGGTCTGCGCCTATTTCGGCATTGAAACCGGCGCGAACAGCTTCGGTTATGTGGCAACGTGGTCGAAAAACGCCGAGCTGCCGGAGTTCCGCGCCAGTCTGGACACTATCGGCAAAACCGCAAACGGCATCATCACCGACGTGGAGAAGCACTTCGCGGAGGTTTGCAAGGAGCGCGGCGTCGAGCTTCCCAAGGACACGGAATATGAGCTTGTCACCATCCCGCCCTCCCGCGCCGACGCGCTGGCCTTTGCCGCCGACTACGCGGCGTTCCTGCGCCGGGATCTGAACGTTCCCGACAGCGCGGACAAACCCACAGCGGAGGCGGTGGCGGACAGGCTGCTTGCCGGTGAGGACGCAGAGCTGCGGAAGGAGCTGGAGGATTTCGTCAAGCTGGCAGACGAGATCGGCATTGACGACGGCTCCCATGGGCTTCTGGAACGCTTCAACGGCCTGTTCCGCAGGGAATGGCGGGCAAAGGAGAAACCTCAGCCGGAGATTGAAACAGAAACGCCGAATGTTGAGGATGAGCTGCCGCCCATGCCGGAGCTGGAGCAGGGCTATCCCATGCCGGATACCGGCATCGGCTTTTTTGGAAATGTATCAGTACGGCTACACGGACGGCAACGCCATGCTGCCGCTGACCAAGGAGCGCGCCATGGAGCTGTTCATGCAGGACGTTCCCGTGTTCCTGCTCTACGGCGACAACACCGAGGCCATGGCTCTGGACGCAGAGGACATTTCCTCCCACACCGGCGTGTTCGGCGTGGAGCGCGAGGAATGGGACGCGGTACGCGGCGTTGTGACGCTGAGCGAACAGGAGGACACGGAGAAGCTGTTTCTGGAAAACCCACAGGACGCTTTCCTCATTTACCAGATTCGGCGCGGCGGTGAATTGGACGCTTACCGCTTCATGAACTACGACTACTTGCAGGGCAAGGGCGTCACGCCGGAGCGCGGCGGCTACGACGCGATCTACACCGGTGGGTTTATGGATTATGGGAATGCCAGAACCAATCTGGATATGATTTATCAGCGGTTTAACGTGGATCATCCTGCGGATTTCAAGGGACACAGCCTTTCGGTCAGCGACATCGTTGCCCTAAAGCAAAACGGCGTAGTATCCTGTCATTACGTTGACAGCATCGGCTTCCGGGAGCTGCCGAACTTCCTGAAGCCTGAGAATTACCTCAAAAACGCGGAGATGCTGCTGGAGGACGACTACAGCATGATCGACGGCATCATCAACAACGGCCCCAAGCAGCCCACCGTGGCCGATCTGGAGGAGCAGGTCAAGGCGGGCTTTTCCATCTCCCTGACGGAACTGGCCGCAGCCTCCCACCGCGAACAGAAGAAGCCCTCCGTGCTGGAAAAGCTCAGGGAAAGGACGCCGGAGCAGTCGAAGAATAAAACAGCGCCCAAACGGAGCGCGGAAAGAGAGCTTTGATATGAACGACAAGCATTTCACCCACGATGAAGTCAGCCTCATGAGCATCTACAACGCAGCAGGCACCCGCGAGGGCCTGATCGCGGCCCTCACAGAAATGCGGGGGTATCTGGACGCGGAGGAGGCCGAGCTGCGGGAGCTGACGGACAGCACCCTCGCAAAGCTGCGCAGCATCACCGATGCGGAGTACGCCGCCCTTGACCTGACGCCGGATTTTGACCTCTGAGCGTTTTACGGTCAAGAGCCGGGAAAATCGCAGATTCGCCGCTGGGAGCGCGCCGGATGATCCGTTCTTCATCCGGCGCGTTTCTGTTTGAAAATCGCCGTTTTTCCCAAGTCATGAGCCGGAGAAAATACCCCAAAATCGCGCCTGCTTCGCGCAGAAGGCGCAGAAAGGCCATTTATGAGAACAGGACTGACAAAAGCGCAGAAAATCACGGAGATCACCTTTGACGAGAAAGAACCTCTTATCCATATCCGCACCCACAATACTGACCTCAAGAACCGCCTTGCCGCCTACGCCGCACAGCACCCCGCAGAGTGCCGCCAACTGGACGAAGACCCCGACACAGGCGGCATGGAGTTCAGCATCCGCAAGGGGCGCTTGTCCTTCCGCCTGACCGCGCCGTACAGCGAGAAGCGGAAACGGAAAGCAAGCGAGGCGGCGAAAAGAAACGGCTTCAACAGAAAACCATGAGAGGAGGATTTAGCTTATGCCCAACAAACTGCAAGCCTACGCGGAGCAGGCGGAGCGCACCGCTCGGCAGATCACCGGCAGCCATTTAGCGTGGACGGCGTTCCTGACCACCGCCGCAAGGCTGTATAAATACCCCTACAACGAGCAGCTCATGATCTATATGCAGCGCCCGGAGGCCACCGCCTGCGCCGAGTACGACTTTTGGAATGAGAAAATGGGGCGCTATGTCCGGCGCGGCAGCACGGGCATCGCCCTCATTGACGCTACCGGCTACAAGCCAAGGCTCAAATACGTCTTTGACGTTTCCGACACCGGCGGAAAGGAAAACGCCCGCCACGTCAACTTGTGGGAGCTGAAGGACACGCACACGGGCAGCGTGAGCGCCATGCTGGAGCGGAATTACGGCGTTTCCGACAAGAACGGCCTTGCGGAGCAGTTCGAGGCCGTCGCTTCTCAGCTTGCTGCGGAATACTGGCGCGACCATTCCCGCGACATCCTCGGCATCGTTGCGGATTCCTATCTGGAGGAGTATGATGATTACAACATTGAGGTGGCGTTCAAAAACGCCGCAGCGGTCAGCATCACCTACTCCCTCATGTCCCGCTGCGGGATGCAGCCGGAGGATCACTTTGAACACGAGGATTTTTTCAGCATCTTTGATTTCAACACCCCGCGCACGGTGGCAGCCCTCGGCACGGCGGTCAGCGAGATCAATGAACAGGTTTTGCGGCAGATCGAAGTTACCATACGAAATTATGAGCGCGAACACAGCGCGGAAAGGACGGCAGAGCATGGAGAACAACCTGACTTACACGAAGAACGGAGATTACCTGATTCCCGACCTGAAGATCGAAGTGCCGGAGCAGCCCCTCGGCAAGTACGGGCGGATGCGCCAGAAGTACCTGAAGGAGCGTCGCCCCATTCTCTGGAACCAGATGATCTTGGAGGAGACCCTGTTCCCGCACCTGCTGGAAATCGAGCAGGCGGCGCAGAACCGTCTGGAGCAGATGATGCCGGAGCTGGCGGCGGAGGCCGGAGCGACGGAAGCGCTGAAAGCCAGCGATTCCATGAAATGGGTGGGCCTGATGAACGCCTGCAAGGCGCAGGCGGAGGAAGTGATTCTCGCGGAGCTGATCTACGCATAACAGAACACCCCGCACGGGGCGGCCAGCTATCCTTTTTCCCCACCGAAGCGGAACAGATTACAGCTATAGAAGAAGCGGAGAGCGCACAAGCGTCCTTCGCTTTTTCCGTTTCTCAGGCGCAGCTTGACCATGTGCTGCGGCTGGGCGGCAACGAGGACGATACCCGCATGGTCATTGCCGCCGCGTTCCAGAAGCAGAAGCCCACGGAGGACATTGCCGCGCTGCTGCAAAACACCTTCCACGGCGGCAACGGCTTTAAGACGCCGGAGGGCGAGCTTTCCGCGTGGTATGCCGCCGACGGCATCCACATCGCCCCCGGCAGAAGCGCGGAATATGTGCGCAGCGCGCAGGTAATTACATGGCAGGACGCCGCCGCGCGTATTTCCCAGCTTATGGACAGCGGCGCGTATGCCTCCAATGTGGAGCTTGCCGAGGCAGGGCAACATGAGCGGATGCAGCTTGCCCAAGCCCTCTGGTATTTGAAACACGATCTCAGCGACGAGGCGCGGGAACAGGGCTATCTCTCCTGTATGGATACGCTGCGGAGCGGCGGATTCCCTGATGAAACGGCGCGGCTGGCGGAGCAACTGACAAACACAGATTTCCGTGAAACGCTCTCTAGCGAGTTCGCGCAGTTTTACGCCGCCCATGAACAGGACAGAAGCCTGCTGCGCTTCCACTATCACAAGCTCAATCAAATCTGGCAGAGCCTGCGGGAGCTGTCCCTGCCCCGCAGGGAGTATTCCTCCGAAATGGCCGCCGTGCCGGAGCTGGGGCGCTTTATCACGGAGGACGAGATCGACTACGCGCTGGATCGCGGCAGCGGTGTCGAGGGCGGCAAGGGCAGAATCTACGCCTACTTTACCGCAGAGCACACGGGCAAGGAAAAGGCCGGCTTCCTCAAAAATGAGTACGGCATAGGCGGGCGCTCTCACGCCGTTTCCGGTGCATCCCATAGTGATGAAAGTCACGACAGCCGCGGCATTGTCCTGAAAAAGACAGACTGCGCCAATGTGGAGCTGAGCTGGACGAAGGTTGCCGCAAGGATTGACAGCCTCATTCAGAAGGACCGCTTCCTCTCCCCAAGGGAAAAGGAGCGCTACGCCCAGCTTCAGCGGGAAAAGGACGCGGAACGCGAATTGCCTGTGCAGGCACAGAATGAATATAACGCCATCAAGGAAGCCCACCCGGACGACATCGTGCTGTTTCAGGTGGGCGATTTCTTTGAGATTTACGGCGAGGACGCAAAACAGGCGGCGGAGCTGCTTGACCTCAACCTTAGCACAAGAGCGATACCCGGCGCTGGCCGTGTGGAGATGTGCGGCGTTCCGGCGCACAATTTAGAGCAATATGTAGAGGAATTGCGAGACAAGTACGATGTGACCATTGCCGCAGCACAGAAAACCGGCACGGAACGCCGCGTCTATACCATGCGCTCCGTTGACCATGAAGCAGAGGCCGCCATTGACGCATACGAAGCCGAGTTCGGCGCGGACGGCACACGGGTATTCCGCGATCCTGCCGCAGTTCAGCCGCAGCCCACCGTGGCCGAGCTGTTTGAACAGTATAAGCTGACCGTAGGCAACGCGCTTGTCGCGGATGACGCTTTCCTCAACGCCTGCCACAACTCTGACCGGGAGAACGCCTATCTGGAGGGCGCTGCCGCCATCCGGCGCATTGTCATGGCGTCTGAGGATTTGCAACTCACACGGCTCTATTTCGATATGCCCGCGTTCCATAACCGGCTGCATCAGGAGCTTTTGGACGAACTGTATCCCACGCTGGCGACGACGGTTACGCCCTCTCCCTACAAGGTAACACAGGAGGACATCGACGCGGCCTTGCAGCAGTGGAACGGCAGGATTGAAAGCAAGCACGCAGTTGGCCGCTATATGAAGGATCACGCCCGCGACCGGGACACCGCCGCATGGCTGGCAGCGGAATACGGCGTGAAGGATGCTTCCAAGCCGCTGCAAATCTCCGTAGGAAATTCTGAGCCGGTCACGCTGTCATGGGCCAAGGTGCAGCGGCGCATTGCGCAGCTCATTCAATTCGACAACTTCTACACCGAGCAGGAACAGGACAACTTTGACAATATTGACCCCATCGCCATCCGGGAAGCCCTCGCTGAGCGCGGCATTGTAAATGGGCAGGTTGTGGATGCGGAAGCTAATCGCAACAGCCCCTTCATCCGGCAGGTTATGGCGGATGTGGAAAGAATCGCGGCGCTGGAAGCGCAGGAAAGAACGGCACAGCAGGAAGAACCTGCCCTCGATCCCGCAGACCGTTTCCATGTAGTAAGCCTTGACCGGGGCTTCCGTACCCTGTACGCCGTGTGGGACGACGAGACCCACGGCTACTATGTGGACGCAGACGGCGTAACCGAGGAATTTACAAGCGAATGGCAGGCGGAGGCGTACCGGCTGGAGCTGCAAGGACAGGCGGAGCAGGCGCTTTTAGAGCGTGCAAAGGGGCTGATCTCTGACTTCTGCCGGAGCGAATACGGCTCAGAGGCGGATTTCAGCGACCCGGCGAAGGTCGGCGTCGCCTACACCACCGTCACCGACGATGAGATTCCCATTCAGGTGAATATCGACCTTGTGAATTACCGGCTGGAGCGTTATCTGGATGATGAGCATCTGGAAACCCGCCAGTACGGCTCTTTGCAGGAGCTTATTACCAACGAGCTGGAGAACCTCGATTTCAGCGACCTCATTCATGTTTCGGATGAGGATGTGGAGCAGCACCGATGGCACGAGCCGGAGGAAGCAGTTGCGGAAGCTCCCGAAACGGCTCCTGCCCCGCAGAGAGAAACGTTCCCATATTCCGTAGGCGATACGGTGTATCTGGAAAACGGCAAGCCCTATATCATCGAGAGCATCGGCATCTTTGACATTACCCTCAGCGACCCGACGCTTTTCTATCCCATCTCCCGCGCAGAGAGCAGGGAGAGCTTCGCACGGCTCATGGAGCGGTATCCGCAGCCGGAAAAGACCGCCGCAGAGAATACGGCTGTCCCTGAAAAAGAACCAAAACCCGCTTACACAGAGGAAACCGTGGCGGTATACCCCGGTGACAAAAATAACCTCCCCTATGATGTGGAGATTCGCACTCTGCGTTTTGACGAGCCGGAGCATGACCCGCCCGCACCGCTACCGCCTGCGGAGAATTTCCGCATTTTGGACGATGATCTCGGCACAGGCGGCGCAAAGGCCAAGTTCCGGGCGAATATGGCGGCAATCAATCTCCTGAAGGAGCTGGAGTTTGAGGGCGCACAGGCCACGCCGGAGCAGCAGGAAATTCTCTCCCGCTATGTGGGCTGGGGCGGCCTTGCGGATGCTTTTGATGAAAGCAAGGATAACTGGAAAGACGAATTTGCGGAGCTGTACGCCGCGCTATCCCCGGAGGAATACGCCGCCGCCAGAGCTTCCACGCTGAACGCCCACTACACCAGCCCCACGGTTATCAAGGCAATCTATGAAGCCGTTGGAAACATGGGCTTCCAGACCGGCAACATCTTGGAGCCTGCCATGGGCGTCGGGAATTTTTTCGGGCTTCTCCCGCAGGAGATACAAGGAAGCCGCTTGTACGGTGTGGAGCTGGACAGCATCACCGGGCGCATTGCCAAACAGCTTTACCCCAAGGCGGATATTACGGTTGCAGGCTTTGAAACCACCGACAGACGGGATTTCTTCGACCTTGCCATCGGCAACGTGCCCTTTGGACAGTATCAAGTCAACGACCGGGCTTATAACAAGCTCGGTTTTTCCATCCATGACTACTTTTTCGCCAAAACGCTGGATCAGGTGCGTCCGGGTGGCGTGATCGCCTTTGTGACCTCCCGCTATACGATGGACAAACAATCTCCCGAAGTCCGTAAGTACATCGCGCAGCGGGCGGAGCTGCTGGGCGCGATCCGCCTGCCCAACAATGCGTTCAAGGCCAACGCCGGCACGGAGGTTGTGTCGGACATCCTCTTTTTACAGAAAAGAGATCGTCCTATTGACATTGAACCGGACTGGGTACACCTTGGAGAGAACGCGGACGGCTTTGCTATCAATCAGTATTTCATCGAACACCCGGAGATGGTGCTGGGGCGGCAGACATCGGAAAGCACGCAGTACGGCAGGCAGGACTTTACAGTTGCGCCCATCGAGGGCGCGGACCTTGCCGCGCAGCTCCATGCAGCGGTGCAGAGCATTGGCGGCGAATACAGAGCCGCCGAGCTGCCGGATCTCGGTGAGAATGAAGCCATACAGGATACCATTCCCGCAGACCCCAACGTGAAGAATTACAGCTATGTCGTGGTGGACGGAGAGGTGTACTACCGGGAAAACTCCGTGATGGTCAAGCCCAGTCTGAACGCCACCGCAAAGGAGCGCGTCAAGGGCATGGCCGAGCTGCGGGACTGCGTTCACCGGCTCATCGACCTTCAGATGTGGGAATCCGACGATGTTTCCATCCGCGCCGAACAGCAGAAACTCAACCGCCTCTATGACCGCTTCACCGAAAAATACGGCCTCATCAACAGCCGGGGCAACGCTCTCGCCTTTGCAGACGACAGCTCCTATTACCTGCTCTGCTCCCTTGAAATGCTGGACGATGAGGACAAAACCAAGCTCAAGGGCAAGGCGGATATGTTCACCAAGCGCACCATCAGGCAGCGGCAGTCCGTTACCAGCGTGGACACCGCCGCAGAAGCCCTCGCCCTGTCCATTGGAGAAAAAGCCCGCGTGGATATGGCGTATATGTCCCAGCTCACCGGCAAAAGTGAGGACGACATCATCGACGAGCTGAACGGCGTCATTTTCCTCGACCCTGTTTACGGCGACTGGCAGACGGCGGATGAATACCTCTCCGGCAACGTCCGGCAAAAGCTGCGGGAGGCGGAGAAAGCAGCCGTTGACAGTCCCGGCTATCTTCCCAACGTGGAGGCATTGCGCGCCGCCCAGCCGAAAGACCTTGACGCTTCGGAGATCGAGGTGCGCCTCGGCGCGACGTGGATCGACAAGAAGTACATTCAGCAGTTCATGTTCGATCTGCTGGAGCCGCCTCTGTATGCCCGCCGCTCCTTGGAGGTCAACTACTCGGAGTTCACGGCGGAGTGGAACATCTCCGGCAAGAACAGCATCCCCTACAACGACATCAACGCCCGCATGACCTACGGCACCGACTGCGCCAACGCCTATAAAATCCTTGAAGATACGCTGAACCTGCGGGACGTGCGCATTTACGATACCGTAAGGGACGCGGACGGCAAGGAAAAGCGCGTCCTCAACAGTAAGGAAACCACCCTCGCCCAGCAGAAGCAGCAGGCCATCAAGGAAGCATTCCGGGACTGGATATGGCGCGACCCCGACAGGCGGCGGGAGCTGGTGAAGCTCTACAATGAGCGCTTCAATTCCACCCGTCCCCGGGAATATGACGGCAGGCACCTGATCTTTCCGGGCATGAATCCTGAGATCACGCTGCGGGAGCATCAGCGAAACGCCATCGCTCACGACCTCTACGGCGGCAATACGCTCCTTGCACACGAGGTGGGCGCGGGCAAGACCTTTGAGATGATTGCCGCCGCCATGGAGGGCAAGCGCCTCGGCCTGTGCCAGAAATCCCTCTTTGCCGTGCCGAACCACCTGACGGAGCAGTGGGCGTCGGAGTTTCTGCGGCTCTACCCCTCCGCAAATATCCTTGTGGCCACCAAAAAGGACTTTGAGACCCGCAACCGCAAGAAGTTCTGCGCCCGCATCGCCACCGGCGACTATGACGCCGTTATCATCGGCCACAGCCAGTTTGAGCGCATCCCCGTGTCCAGAGCGCGGCAGGAGCGGCTCTTGCAGGAGCAGATCTGGGAGATCGAGGACGGCATTTCGGAACTCAAGGCCAGCCGCGCCGAGCGCTTTACCATCAAGGAGCTGGAGCGCACCAAGAAGAATCTGGAAACCAAGCTGCAAAAGCTCCATGACGCCGCCCGCAAGGACGACGTTGTGACCTTTGAACAGCTCGGCGTAGACCGGCTGTATGTGGACGAGGCGCACAGTTTTAAGAATTTGTTCCTTTACACAAAAATGCGGAATGTGGCGGGGCTTTCCACCACCGACGCCCAGAAGTCCTCGGATATGCTCTTAAAATGCCGGTACATCGACGAAATCACCCACGGCAAGGGCGTTACCTTCGCCACGGGTACGCCCATCTCAAATTCCATGACAGAACTGTATACCATGATGCGGTATTTGCAGCACGATATGCTCAAGCGCAACAGCCTGACCCACTTCGACTGCTGGGCCTCCGCCTTTGGGGAAACCACCACCGCCATCGAGCTTGCCCCGGAGGGTACGGGCTACCGGGCGCGGACCCGCTTTGCCAAGTTCTTCAATCTGCCGGAGCTGATGAACCTGTTCCGGGAGGCGGCGGACATCAAGACCGCCGACCAGCTAAACCTTCCCACGCCCGTTGCCATCTATCACACCGAGGTCACACAGCCAACGGCGCTGCAACAGCAGATGGTGCAGGAGCTGTCCGAACGCGCCGCCAAGGTACATTCCGGCGCGATTGCTCCCACGGAGGACAATATGCTGAAAATCACCTCGGACGGGCGCAAGCTGGGCCTCGATCAGCGCGTCATCAACCCCGACCTGCCGGACGACCCGAGCAGCAAGGTCAATCTGTGCGTGAACAACATCCACCGCATCTGGCAGGACGGACAGGCGGAGAAGCTGACGCAGCTCGTGTTCTGCGACCTGTCTACCCCCAAGGGCAAGGCGGCGCAGAGCGGCAGGATCGCCGCGAAAGGCACGGACAGCCCGGAGCTTCACGCGCTGGAGGCTGCCATTGACGCGGAAACCGAACCGGAAGATCTGCCCTTTACCATCTACGACGACATCCGGGAAAAGCTCATTGCCCGTGGGATTCCGAGGGAACAGATCGCGTTCATCCACGAAGCGAACACCGAAACACGGAAGAAGGAACTGTTTGCAAAGGTGCGCTCCGGTCAGGTGCGCGTCCTCATGGGCAGCACCTTCAAGATGGGCGCGGGTATGAACGTGCAGGACAGGCTTGTGGCACTCCACGACCTGGACTGCCCGTGGCGACCGGGCGATCTGGAGCAGCGCAGCGGGCGCATCATCCGGCAGGGCAACCGCAACAAGGAGGTACACATCTACCGCTATGTCACGGAATCTACATTTGACGCATACCTCTGGCAGACGGTGGAAAATAAGCAGAAGTTCATCTCCCAGATCATGACCTCAAAATCCCCGGTGAGAAGCTGTGAGGATATTGACGAGGCGGCACTTTCCTATGCCGAGATCAAGGCGCTGTGCGCCGGAGACGAGCGCATCCGCGAAAAGATGGACCTCGATGTGGACGTGGCGCGGCTGCGGCTGATGAAGGCCAACCACCAGAGCCAGCAGTACCGTCTGGAGGACAACATCCTGCGGCATTTCCCGGCGCAGATTGAGGAAAACAAAGGCTTCCTCTCCGGCTTTGAGGCGGATATGAAAACGCTGGAAGCCCATCCCCACCCCAAGGACGGCTTTGCGGGTATGGAGGTCAAGGGGGATTTCCTCACCGATAAGGACAATGCCGGTGCTGCCATTCTGGAGGCGTTCAAGGATGCAAAGGGCCTCGAAAGTGTTCCCATCGGCAGCTATCGTGGCTTTGCCATGTCTCTGACCGTTGAAAACTTCGGCAAGGACTTCATCCTCACCCTCAAGGGGAAGATGAGCCACCGGGTAGAGCTGGGCAAGGACGCGAGGGGCAACCTCGTCCGCATCGACAACGCCCTCGCCCAGATGCCGGAGCGGTACAAAACGGTGCAGGGCAGGCTTGAAAATGTGCAGGCGCAGCTTGCGACGGCAAAGGCGGAGCTGGGCAAGCCGTTCCCGCAGGAAACGGAGCTGAAAGAAAAATCCGCGCGGCTGGCAGAGCTGAACGCGGAACTGAACATCGACGACCGGACGCCATTGGAACAGGCGGCGGAGAATGTGGTGGCAAAACGCCCCTCCGTCCTCGGCAAGCTGAAAGCGCCCTGCGTCCACGGTGCGGGCGACCGGAAAAAATCTCACGAACAGGAGGCAAGATGAATATGAACGAGGCATTACAGCAATCGTTATACGACAAGCTCTCGCGGGAGCAGGACAAGTACCGGGACTGGCTGAAGGGCCAGTCCCCGGAGGAAATCCTCCATCACAGCTATGAATACACCGTGCGGGAGGATATTTTGATGAGCATGGAGGAGCTGACGCTCAGCGAGGCGGAAACGCGGGCGCTGCTGCTGTCCCCTTCGCCTATGGCGATCCTCTACGACAAGTTCTCCGATCTGGAAACCGGCTACATGGACACGATCCGCGACAGCGTGGAAGCTACGGCAAGGGACGAGGCAAAAAAGCTCCGTGAGCTGCCGGTCTATCCCTATCCCGCCGACCACGCGCGGGAGAATGGGGAGCTGGACATCTACCGCGCGTCCTTCCGCGCCAATGTGAGCTGTAAGGACGCCATTGAAGCCGCCATCCGGGACAATTACCATGACAACCGCCTTGACGCTGCGGCGGTGGGACAGGTGTCGGAGCAGTTCGGGCAGGAGCGGATGCTCTACGTCCTCGCCGCCACCGTCCGGCACTTTGACTACGACGGACGCATCTCGCAGGACAACAAGCGCTGGGCAAACACCATTCCCGCTTATCAAAACGGGGACGGCATGGATAGCGACCGCTCGGTGCAGTTTGTGGTCAGCTCCCACCCCGGCCTGACGGACCTGTTTCTCACACAGGCGCGGCATGAGCAGCAGCTGCGCCAGCCCCTTACCGCCGCCGAGATCAAAGCGGAGGCTGCACGGCTGCTGGGCAAGCTGCAAGAGCCTGTGCAGCCCAACAGCCCAAACGGAACGCATTTCATGGCCGAGGTGTCCCGCGACTTCATGGAACGCGCCGGAGGAAAGGACACTGCGGCGCTGCAAAAGCTGCTGCCCTTTTCCACCCTTGCCCTCACGACCCTCAAAGACCGCAGGGGCGTGTATGCCCTGATCGGCAAGGACGAGGATCGCAGCCAGAGCCTCCGGCGTCCCTCCGTCCGCTCCAAGCTGCAACAGGCTTCGGCGGAGCAGAAGCCGACCGCCGCAAAGAAGAAGGATATGGAGCTGTGACATGGCGAAGCGGAAACGGGACATCCAGCTTAAAGTCCGCGTGACGCCGGAGGAACGGGCGATGATTGAGGCGAAGATGGCGCAGCTCGGCACAACGAACATGGGCGCATATCTTCGGAAAATGGCCATTGACGGCTATGTGGTGAAGCTCGACCTGCCGGAGCTGCGGGAGATGGTGTCGCTGCTGCGGTATTCCTCCAACAACCTCAATCAGCTTGCGCGGAGGGTGCATGAAACGGGGCGCGTTTACGCTGCGGATATGGATGATATACTCCAAAATCAGGAGCGGATATGGCAGGCGGCAAGTGGCATCCTTTTCCGGCTTGCCGCCATCAAATAAAGGGGTATATATCCCATGCGGGGCGGCTTGCTGCGAGGTAAGCCGCCCCTGCTTTTTTGCGGTCCGGCATCCTTGCAGGGCAAAGCGCTTTCCTGTATGCTGAAAGCAGAAACAAACAAAACTGGAGGGATACACGATGCGTTTCCTTTTGAAAATCCTCTTTGCGCCCATCCTCGCTGTGCTTGCCGTCGTCACATGGTTTTTCGTGTTCGTCGTCAGCCTCTCCAGCGACATCCTCTGCATCCCCGCCGCCATTCTCGGCTTCTTCGGGCTGTTCATCATCTTCGTGGATTCCGTCAGCTACGGCGCGGGGCTGCTGGTGATCGCTTTTCTCATAAGCCCCTACGGACTGCCCATGCTGGCGGGCTGGCTGGTGGCAAAGCTCCATGTCCTGCGCTATATGCTTCGGGACTGGATATATGGATAAGGCTGTTTTCAGAAACACCGTATCAAGCAAAAGCGCGGAGCATATCGCCCCGCGCTTGCGTCGTTTATTCGATCTCGTAGTCCTCGCTGTCGTCGGCCTCGCCGGTGGTGCAGGTGAAGCACAGGTACGTCCCTGTGACGCTGCTGCCTGCCGCCCAGATGGGCGCGCCGCAGATCATGCACCTTGCGCCGCTTTTCTTGGCGGCAAGGGCCTCCCGCAGCGAGGCGATCAGCTCCTTGCGGTCAGTATCCTTGTTGTTTTTTACCACGCCGTCCGCAAATTCTTCAACTGAAATATAGGTGAACATATCATTCCTCCGTTTTGACCGTAATATATTTTTGATTGCGGCTGTTGGGCTTGTCGGGAATGGTCATGCGGAGCTGCCCGCTTTCCAGCAGGGGCTTCAAATGGGATTGCATAAGGCTGCGGACGCTTTTATATCCGCAGTATGCGGCGATCTCGGTTCTGGAACGCGGCTCTTGGCAGCAGGCCAAAATCTTATCTCTGATACCGACTTGTGCGGCATCTTGTGCGCCGACTTGTACGTTATCTTGTGCGTCGTGACTTTCACTGCGGAAGAACACAACAACGAACCCCGACTTCATAATCTTAAACGCAAACCGGCAATTTGCTTCGTTGCAGGCGTCGGCAATCCGCTTCAAGCCTGTGCCGAAGCTCTCCACATCCTTTGAGTAGTAGAGGATGGAGGTAATCAGCGGATTTCTGCGCACGGGGCGCTCATCGCCGCTGATGAAGTCCTCCGGCTTGTAGCCCTCCGGGAAGCTGCCCGGATTATATATCTCAACACGGTCTTTGTAGATGGCGACCTCGTTGCTCTGACAAGCGCCGTAGTCCTTATGACAGAAGGAGTTGATCAGAGCCTCGCGGATGGCGTCGGCAGGGATTTCGGGAATCTCCTTGCGCTGCAAGGAACCGTCAAAATGGACGCGCCAGTGGATATTGCTCATGATGTATTTTTCGGCAAGCGCCACCAGCTCAAACACCGTTCCGCGATGACGCTGGATGTCCAGAAACGTCAGCCGCTCCGTTCCCGCGAAGATCGCCATTTGCAGCTCTGCGTACATACTCTCGCAGAACAGCACCATGCCCGCGTTCAGCAGATGCTCTCCCTCGGTCAGCAGCAGCTTATTCAGCGCAGAGGTCTTATCCGCATATTCAAATTCAATGCGCTTTGCCTCATGCCCGCGCTCAATATACCGCTCGACCAGCTTTCCGTCTACCTGCTCCACAAGAAAGTTTGACACGCGCCGTTCCCATGCGTCCTCTGCGCCGTCCTGCTTTCTCAGGTAGGCCACAAGCTCCTGCTGCGACAGCACCTTGTCCTCGTCCGCTACGCGGATGCGGGCAACATCATACGCAAAATATGGCGTATTGTAACCCTCAAAGCGGACAAGGATGCACTCTTTCCCGTCGATGCGCACGGTCTGTATCTCAGGAAAAATCTGCGGCTCGATATGATTGGAGATTGCCTGACTGATGTCCCGCAGCGTTTTTTCGGAGATTTCCTGTCCGATGGGCGTACCGTCCGGCCTGACCCCGAAATACAGCTCGCCCTTTTGATGCTTGTTGAGAATTGCGCCGATGGAAATAATCCCTTCCTTCAGCTCTCCGGTGGACTTCTTAAATTCAAGCGTTTCCGTTTCTCTGCCGAGATTCATCCTGCGTCACCCCGTTTCTGTTCCTCATCATAGGCAAATGCTACGCCATGGCGTTTGCAGTATTCCCGTATAACGAACATCGTCATCTTATTCGGAACGGTTCTTCCGTTCTCCCAACGGTTTACCGTTGCGCAGCTCACATTCAAATCCTCCGCAAGCTCTTTTTGCGAAATCCTGCGCTCGCTGCGCAGCTTGATAATAGCGTCTGCAAAGCTCATACACTCCACACTCCTTTTGCATAGTATAACACCTGTTAGGCGCTTTTACAACCGGGGCGCCACAATGTTCAGAAAAAAGTTGCAAATCCATCCCACCGAAAGGAGGCCGCGTTCCATGGCGACCACACGCATCATTTCCATGCACGTTAATCAGGGCAAGACGATTGCCAACTGCCTGGCTGACCGCATCGACTACTCCAAGAATCCAGACAAGACACAGGGCGGCGAGCTGATCTCCGCCTATGAATGCGACCCGAAAACCGCCGACGCGGAGTTTCTTTACTCCAAGCGGCAGTACAAAACCCTCACCGGCAGGGAGCAGCAAAGCGACGTGATCGCCTATCAGGTGCGCCAGTCCTTTAAGCCCGGAGAGATCACGCCGGAGGACGCAAACCGTGTGTGCTATGAATTTGCCGAGCGGTTTCTGAAAGGACGACACGCCTTTTTTGTGGCTACCCATACCGACAAGCGGCATATTCACAATCACATCATCTGGAACTCCACCACGCTGGACTGCAAGCACAAGTTTCGGGATTTTCTCGGCTCCGGCAGGGCGGTGGCAAGGCTCAGCGACGCCATCTGCACCGAGCACCGGCTCTCCGTGATCGCAGACCCGCAGCGCGGCGTCAACCACTACGGCAGGTGGCTGGGAAACAAGGCGAAACCCTCCCACCGGGAACTGCTCTGCGGCCTCATCGACGCGGCGCTTTTGCAGAAATCGGACAGCTTTGACACGCTTTTGAAGCTGCTGGCGGAGGCAGGCTGTGAGGTCAGGAGGCGCGGGAATACGCTGTCCCTGCGGCACCCGGACCGCAAGGGCTTTATCCGGCTGTCCTCCATCGAGGGCTACACGGAGGACGAGCTGCGCGCTGTCCTTGCCGGGGAAAAGGAGCATACGCCGCGCAAAAAGCGGACGCAGACCACGCAGAAAAAGAACGCGCTGCTCATCGACATCGAGGCGAAGCTGCAAGCGGGAAAGGGCGTGGGCTACGAGCGCTGGGCAAAGGTATTCAACGTCAAGCAAATGGCGCAGACCTACAATTATCTTCGGGAGCATGGGTTGCTGGATTACGCGGAATTGGAAGAAAAAGCTGCCGCTGCCACGGAACAGTTCCACGCGCTCTCGGCGCAGATCAAGGCCGCGGAGGGGCGCATGGCGGAGATCGCCGTGCTGAAAACGCATATCATCAACTACGCCAAGACCCGCGACGTTTATGCGGGCTACCGCAAGGCCGGTTACTCGAAAAAGTATCTCGCGGAGCATGAGAGCGACATCCTTCTGCACAAGGCGGCGAAGAAAGCCTTTGACGAGCTGGGCGTCAAAAGGCTGCCCTCCGTCAAGAGCTTGCAGGAGGAATACGCCAAGCTGCTATCGGAGAAAAAGGCGGCGTATGCCGAATACCGGCGTTCGCGCGATGAGATGCGCGAGCTGCTGCTCCACAAGCAGAACGTGGACAGGATGCTGGGCAAGGATGAGCGCAGCGAGGAAAAGAAACAGGAGCATGACCGCCAGTAACGGCTATGCTCCCAAGCGTTTCAGAGAAACGCGCAGCCACACATTTATGTGTGTTCAAAGGGTTTCAGGGGCGCTGCCCCTGACAAGCAGAGGGCGGTTTTCGCAGTGGCGAAAACTGCCAGAAAAGCAAAGTGGGTACCTCTTTGCCCTGCTTGCCACGTTTGTACCGAGTTCGGCATAAACGGTGTTGTAGATGATTTTCGCATCGTAGCCCTTATCGGCAAGGAAGGCGCATTCCTTCAAAGAGATCGTCTGATCCGCGGCCGCGAGGATCTCAGCGGCGACGGAGGAATCGGCGACATTGCCCGGCGTGGTCAGCTCGTAGAGCGGCAGGCCGGAGATGCAGTCCACCAGCACATGACTTTTGTAGCCCCAGTAGAACTCATACCGGCGCTCATTGTGCTGGTTGGAGGCAGAATGGACGCCGAGGGCACAGTCCGGGTCGCTTTTCGGGTGGTTTTCCTTGGAGAACTTGTTCTTTGCAAAGGATTTTGGGTTGTTCTGCTTGGTGTTTGCCATGACAGGCGTGGAATCCAGGCCAATAAATGAGGCGTCCACGATCCCCATCTCATAGAGTTTCTTCACCTGTGCCGCCATAATTTCTTTCAATGCAGCGTTATCCATTTTTTGAGGAAACGGTCATACGTCCAATAGGACGGCAGCGGCTCCATGATATTGAAACCGCAATAGTGGGCAATGAGCCGGTTGTTGTCCAGATAATCCATCAGATCTGTGATCTGCGCGAAGCCCTCGCATTTCATAACGATAAAAGCACAGACCATGGCTTCCTTTGGAAAGCCCCGCCGCCCGGTTGCCGCCCTGGGCAGCGTGAAGTCCAAGCTGCTGAAAAGCTTGTCGTAGAACATGGCGGCGCTTTGGGATGTGAACAGCGTCACATCCTGGATGATTTCCTGTCGGTAGATAGCGGCCAGCCCCTTTCTGGTTGGTTTTCTCTCAAGTCAATTTTACCAAAAAGGGGCTCCGCTTTCTATACCATTTGAGTGATTTTCGGTTTCAGCCATGGCTGGGAACCATTGCAATTACTGCGTTTCTTGCGTTTTGCTCATGGCTGGAGTATTATCCATGCGGAGGTGCAGTATGAACGGGATCAAGGGCTATATCTCCATTCGGGAGGCGTCCTACCGTTGGGGCGTGTCGGAGCGGCGGGTCAATCAGTATTGCGCCGAGGGGCGGATCCCCGGCGCGTCCCGGTTCGGGCGTTCATGGGCGATCCCGGAAAACGCGGAAAAGCCCTCCGACCCGCGCTTTCAGGGACAGCACCGCGATCCCGGCAGGACAAGCACCTGACGGACACCCGGCTACATTTGAAGTATCCGCAAAAAGGAAGTGAACGCTATGGCCTGCGACGAAGCTTTGTACCGCCAATATCTGAGCGGCGACGACGAAGGGCTCAATGCCCTGATGAAAAAATACGGCGACCCCCTGACCCTGTATATTGACGGCTATCTGCACGACGTTCACGAGTCCGAGGAGCTGATGCTGGACGTTTTCGCCTATCTGTTCACGAAAAAGCCCCGCATCCGGGACGGCGGCTTCAAGGCGTATCTCTACAAGGCGGCGCGGCACATGGCGCTGCGTCATAAGAGCAAGCGGAAGCCCCTGTTCAGCCTCGATGCGCTGACCGGCGAGCCGGAGGGGCGGCTGCTGGCGGAGGAGGTCATCCGGACAGAGGAGCGAAACCGCATTCTGCATTTCTGCATGGATGAAATGAACCCGGACTATCGGGAAGTCCTCTATCTCACCTATTTTGAGGATATGAGCTACGCGCAGGCGGCGGAAGTCACGGGAAAAACGGTAAAGCAGATCACCAACATGGTGTATCGCGGAAAAGAGAGCCTGCGAAGGCTGCTGGAACGGGAGGGAATCACAAATGCGGAGTCATGAGGAACGGGTCGCGGAGACAAAGCGGCGCATCGCCAAAATGGAACGGGAGAAACGGCGGCGGCGCAATACGATCACCATGGCTTCCGCTGTGGCAGCGTGCCTTGTGCTGCTCATCGGCGCGTCCCTCGCCATGCCCGGCATTGCCGCAAGCATCCAGACAGGCGATTATGCGGGCTTTGAAACGGCGGCCAGTATGTACGGCGGCGGCGCGGCTTTGGGATACATCGTTATCGGGCTGCTGGCCTTTCTTCTCGGCGTGTGCGTGACCGTTCTGTGCTTCCGGCTGCGGCAGATGAGCCGTGAGGACGGGCAGGACAGGGAAAGCGAGGGGATACATGGAGCTGATTGAGAACCTGCTGCAATTACTGACCACGTTCGTCGGCGCGTTGCTTTCGGGTATCGCCTACCGGAAAAGCCGCAGACAGGCGTACTTCCTGCTGCTGTGCTTTTACGGCTGCTTTGCCCTCGGTGCGCTCTACTGGACGCTGTACCTGCTGCTGTTCGATACCACGCCGCGGGTCTTTTATGTGTCGGAGTTCGGCTGGGTGGCCAGCGTAATTTTCCTGCGTATTTTGCAGGCCACGCTCTCCGCTCCGGAGGAACGCGCCTTCCGCTGCCGCAGGGCGTGGCTTGCGCCTGCGTTTGGCGTGCCGCTGCTGGCGTTCTACTGCACCTTCGGGGACATTCTCTCCAACCTGATCTGGTGCGGCATGATGATCTGGCTCTCCTTCTGCGCCATTCGTGGACTGGTCTACGTGAATGGGCAGACGGGCGCGGCGCGGAATATGCGGTGGTTTCACATCGGCGTGCTGTGCTTTGTATTCTCGGAATATCTGCTCTGGACGGCGGGCTGCTTCTGGCCGGATACCTCACCGGCAAGCCCCACCTTCTGGTGCGATATGCTGCTGACGCTCGCGATTCTGGGGCTGCTGCCCGCCACGAGAAAGGCGGTGGAGGCATGACCTACATCGAAAACATCTTCCTCTGCATGGTGTCGCCGCTGCTGGTGGCCGCATTGTGCATGGGCAGGCGGCAGCTCCGCTTCTTCCTGTTCTGCATGGCCGGAATGGAGGTGTGCCTGCTTTCGGCCTATATCAACACCTTCCTCGCTGCGGTGTGTGGGGCGGACGCCCTTGCCGCCACGGCGGAGATCGCGCCGGTGGTGGAGGAAATCATGAAGCTGCTGCCGCTGGTGTTCTATCTTCTGGTGTTTGAGCCGGAGGGGGATAAAATCAAGGCTGCCGCCATCACGGTTGCCCTCGCCTTCGCCACCTTTGAAAACGTGTGCTATCTCATTCAGAACGGCGCGGACCGCTTCTCCTTCATCTTCTTCCGTGGCTTCGGCACGGGTGCCATGCACGTCCTCTGCGGCCTGATCGTGGGCGGCGGGCTTGCCTACACATGGCGGCGGACGTGGCTGAAAATTGCGGGCACCTGCGGGCTGCTGGGCGCGGCCATCACCCTCCACGCCATCTACAATCTGCTCATCGCCTACGGCGGCGCGGCGCAGTACATCGCCTACGCCCTGCCGGTACTGCTGGTGGCGGCGGGAAGATTGTCTGTTTCCCGATTATCGCGGAAGCAATAACCGAATATTCACTCCCTGAGAGCTGCTTTTTGGCGGCTCTCAAATTTTTTGCGGAAAACTTTTGTTTCCAAGACAGTAATTTTACATTCGTGTTGCATATATCATTGCCTCCATAAAATTCTGAGTTTAACGTTGTCATTTTGAATCATTCGAATTATTCGCCCTTTTCACATAAGTCAGTTCAATATCATATCCCAGTGCTTCCATCATCTGCACAAAAGTCTTATTAACTAAACCGTCCTGCTTTTTTATGATACGATTTACATTGTCTCCTAAAACTGCTGTCCATAATAAGCGTCTTTCCCGTGTTTCCTCAGATAGTGTTTGTCAAGCAATGCCTTTTGCATATCTCGGTGCTCCGGGTTCAGCATGAGTGCGTGGTAGTCCATGAAGGCGCACTCCTCCATCACCACGGCGTTGTGTACCGCGTTCATCGGATCGGTGCCCCACGCAAAGGGGCCGTGGGAGTATACCAGCACACCGGGGATGGCGTCGGGGTCCTTTCCGGAGAAGGTCTCGACGATGACATTACCAGTCTCCTTCTCGTATTCGCCCTCTATTTCCTCATCCGTCATAGACCGGGTGCAGGGGATGTCGCCGTAAAAGTAATCCCCCTGCGTCGTACCCATGGCCGGGATTGCCATGCCAGCCTGCGCGAAGCTGGTGGCCCAGCGGGAGTGGGTGTGTACTACGCCGCCGATATTGGGGAACGCCTTATAAAGCACGATATGCGTCGCCGTATCACTTGACGGCTTCCATTTCCCCTCGACCACATTGCCGTCCAAATCGACGACCACCATATCGTCGGCGGTCATGCCGTCGTAGTCGATGCCAGAGGGCTTGATGACCACGAGACCACATTCCCGGTCGATGCCGCTGACATTGCCCCAGGTGAAGGTCACAAGGTTGTATTTCGGCAACAACAAATTCGCCGCACAGACCGTTTTTTTCAGTTTTTCCAGCATTACAGCACCTCCACCGCTGTCCGCTCTATGGGCAGCGCTTTTTTGTACCTCTCCAAAAAGACAGCAAAGCCCTCGACGTCCGCTTTATCTGCCATAACAGTAACGGAGCTGGTGTCCCTGAACACCTTGTTATCGAGGTAGTCCTCCAGCGATTCACCCTCAGATTTGTTCAGCATGTACGCCGCTAAGATGGCCATGCCGTAGGGACCGCCCTCGCCCGCCGTCTCCATAATGGAAACAGGAGCGCCGACAGCGGCGGATAACATTCTCTGCCCCACCTCCGGCGTCTTGAAGAAGCCTCCGTGGCCGTAGAGTTTTTCTATCGGGACGTTTTCTTCCTTTGTTAGAATGTCCAGTCCGATTTTCAGCGTCGCTAATGCTGAAAGCAGGTGTGTGCGCATAAAGTTCGGAAGTGTCAGCTTCGCGTCCGGCGTCCTCGCAAATATGGGGCGTCCCTCGTCAATGTCTGTCACGCCCTCACCGGAAAAGTAGTTATAGCTCAGAAGCCCGCCGCAATTGGGGTCTCCCTCGATTGCTTTCCGAAAGAGCAGGGTGAAAAGCTCGCCCTTATCTATCGGTGCGCCGATCGCCTCGGCAAACTCGGAGAAGAGGCTCACCCAGGCGTTAATATCACTGGTGCAGTTGTTGCAGTGCGCCATAGCGACAGGCGCGCCGGAGGGCGTGGTCACCATGTCGATCTCCCGGTGGACACCCAGCTTCTTATCCGTGACAATCATCGCAAAGTCGCTGGTTCCGGCGGAGACATTGCCTGTTTTTACGCGGACAGAGTTGGTCGCCGCCATGCCGGTGCCCGCGTCGCCCTCACAGGGAGCTATGGGGATACCGGCGCGTAGATTTCCGCTCGGATCGAGGAATTTTGCGCCGTCTTCGGTCAGATACCCCGCGTTTTCACCGGCAATCAGCACCTTTGGGAGGATTTTTCTCACGTCAATGCCTGAGAGAGAGGTGAATTTCTGTACCATCTCCTCGTCATAGTCGCAGGTGGCGCTGTCTATCGGGAACATGCCCGAAGCCTCGCCCACGCCCATGACGTGAAGTCCTGTGAGCTTGTAATGTATATACCCCGCGAGGGTGGTTAGATGCGCTATGTCCTTTACGTGCTCCTCGCCGTTCAGTATCACCTGATAGAGGTGAGCGATAGACCATCTCTGTGGTATGTTGAAGCCGAAAAGCTCTGTCAGCTTCTCCGCAGCCTCGCCGGTGACGGTATTGCGCCAGGTGCGGAACTCCGCAAGCTGGTGCATGTCCTTATCGAAGGGGAGATATCCGTGCATCATAGCCGATACTCCGATTGCGCCGACAGTCTCAAGGGGGAGGCCGACGTTTTTCACGAGGTCGGCATAGCAAGCCTGCAGGCCGGTGTGGATATCCTCCATCGAGTACGTCCAGATACCGTTCATGAGCCGGTTTTCCCACTCGTGGCTGCCTGAGGCTATTGGGATATGGTTCTCGTCGATGAGAACGGCTTTGATGCGCGTACTGCCTAATTCGATTCCGAGGGCGCAGTTTTTCATTTCAGCTTCCATATTAAATCCTTTATGAGCAATTCCTCTTCCAGCTTCTCCGGCGTCGTGTCCTTCGTGATGTGGACAAATTCTATGTCCAGCATCCGTGCCCAGTCGCGCATCATGTCGGCGGTCACGTCGTAGCTTAGAACGGTGTGGTGCGCTCCGCCGGCTGTGATCCAGCACTCAACTCCGGTGGTGAGATCGGGCATAGCGCGCCACATTACCCTCGCTACCGGCAGATTCGGCATTGGCATGATGGGCTTTACCGCCTCGATGTCCTGTACGATGAGCCGGAGTCTGCCGCCCATATCGATGAGGGAGCAGACGATGCCTTTGCCCGCCTTACCCTCGAATACGAGGCGAGCCGGGTCTTTTTCGTTCATACCGATACCTAAATGGTGTGTTTCAATGCGAGGCTTATCTGCGGCGAGACTTGGGCAAACCTCCAGCATGTGGGCTCCGAGGGAATATTCCTGTCCCTCTACTAAGTGATAGGTGTAATCCTCCATAAAGCCGCTGGCACCGTTGCCGTTTTCGCCCATGGCTTTAAGGATTGAGGTCATGGCTGATACCTTCCAGTCGCCCTCGCCGCCGTAGCCGTAGCCCTGCGCCATAAGGTGCTGGCTTGCGAGGCCGGGGAGCTGCTCCATGCCGTAGAGGTCCTGGAAAGTGTTCGAGAACGCCTTGCAGCCCTCGCGGTCGAGCATCTTCTTCATGGCGATCTCTTCCCGCGCCTGATAGCGGATGGCGGCGATGTTGTCGGTGGCGATGTCGTAGTTCGCCTCGTATTCGGCATAGAGCGCGTCAATTTCAGCCTCTGTTACGGCGTTCATTTCTCTGACCAGATCGCCTACCGCCCATGTGTTCACCTGCCAGCCGAGCTTGATCTGCGCCTCCACCTTATCGCCCTCAGTGACGGCGACCTCTCGCATGTTGTCGCCAAAGCGCATGACCTTCATTTCTCTCGACACCGCGACGCCGATGGCGGCTCTCTGCCACTCGCCGAAGCGCTTTAGAACCTTTTCATCCTGCCAATACCCGGCGATGATTTTGCGGGGCTTACGCAGCCTCGCTCCGATGAATCCGTGCTCCCGGTCGCCATGGGCCGCCTGATTGAGGTTCATAAAGTCCATATCTATTTCGTCGTTCGGGATTTCGCGGTTATACTGGGTGGCGAGGTGGCACCAAGGCTTCTGCAAATCCCGAAGGCCGTCGATCCACATCTTAGACGGGCTGAAGGTGTGGCACCAGGTCACGATACCGGCGCAGGACTTATCATAATTTGCCTCGCGTATTATATCGGCAATCTCCGCATCCGACTTCGCCGTTACCTTGTAGACGAGGGGATACGGAAGCTCCGCGCTCATCTCCTCCGCCATCTCCCGTGCTCGCGCATCAACCGTTTTGAGAACATCGTCGCCGTAAAGAGTCTGACTGCCAACGATAAACCAAAATTCATAGTGATTCATTTTTCTTCCCCTTTCAGATATCCTTTCCTTGCTTTGACACCGAAGTGCTGCTCCAACTGGCGCATCTGTTCGTCCGAGATGGTATTGAGGATCGGCAGATGGGCGATCTTCATGTAAATCTCCGCCGCCTTTTCCGCTGTTTCGATGAGACCGAAGGTCTCGTCAAGGTCACGCCCGGCACCGTAAATGCCGTGCTGCGCCCAGATCACCAAGCGGGCGGTTTCCATCTTTTCTGCCGTGGCAACGCCGATCTCATTCGTGCCGCAGAGCATCCACGGCAGCACGTTTATTCCATCAGGGAAGACAACGATACACTCCGTACACATCTGCCAGAGTGTGCGTGTAAATTCCCGCTCATCGAGAGAATGTACATAGGTCATCGCCAACAGGTTCGTCGGGTGGCAATGCATGATGACTCGGTTTTCCGGGTCTACATCGAGCCTCGCAGCGTGGCTCATCATATGGGCGGGAAACTCAGAGGTGAACTTTCCGCCGTCCGTATAGCCCCACAGCAGGTCGGCATTTGCACCGCCGTCGGTCAGACGCACAATACCGAGGTTTTCCTCCGGCGCATACTGCACGTTCTTAAAATACTTGCCGGTTCCGGTTACAAGGAAGTATTTCCCCTCAAGCTCCGGAACAGAAAAGCCTGTCGGGATGGTTCTTATAACGGCTTCGGTATCGAGGTATTCCTTTACCTTCGCCGCGTCCAGCATGAGACTGATGTTGCCTCCGTTGCGCTCGTCCCAGCCGTGGGCGAACATATTCGTCGTGGTACGAATCAACTCCACCATAAATGGGGCGGTCAAAATATCCCTCATGGCCTCGCCCCCAGAACTTCCTTTTCATATTTCAGAACTTCTTCTAACCATTCGCCGTCCGCAGGTTTCCCACAGGCGCGGCAGTATTCATCCCAGATCTCTCCGAAGGGCAAGGTCTTGAGCTCCTCCTGCACGGCCATGAGCCTGGTGAAATCAGACTTGTCCTGCAGGCTCTTCAACTCATCATTCGGCTGTAACAGCGCAAATAGCAGTGCCTTCTGCACGTTGCGGTATCCGGTTACCCAAGCGGATATGCGGTTAATGGAGGCGTCAAAGTAGTCAAGCGCGATATTCACCCTGCCCTCAAGCCCGCCGCAGCGGACGATCTCCCGTGCGATCTCCCGCGTCTCATCGTCAAAGAGCACCACATGGTCTGAGTCCCAGCGGATCGGGCGGGTGACGTGCAGCGCAATCTCAGGGAAGAAGGTCAGAAGTGCCGGTATTTTATCGCTGACTACCTCGGTCGGGTGGTAGTGCCCGTTATCCATGAGCGGTATGCACTTATCCATATTCATTGCGGCGTAGCTGAGGCAGAATTCTGCGCTTCCTGCGGTGTATGCTTCGACCCCGATGCCGAAGACCTTGCTCTCAACGCAGGGCTTGACCATGCTAAAATCATAGGGCTCCGACAGTATCTCGTCGATGCTCTCTTTATAGCGCAAGCGCGGACCCATGCGGTCACCGGGAACATCCTTGAAGCCATCGCCCGTCCAGATATTCATGACGCATTTTTCACCGAGCTCCTTCGCCAGATAATTGGATATTCTTATGCAAGCCTTGCCGTGTTCTATCCAGAAGCGCCTCGTCTCCTCGTTCGGGCTTGAGAGCGTCAGCGGGTCGCATTTCGGGTGGGAGAAGAAGGTCGGGTTAAAGTCGCACCCCAGACCGCGTTCACTGCAGAAGTCGACCCATTTTTTAAAGTGCCTGGGCTCCAGCTTATCCCGGTCGGCCCACTCGCCGTTTTCAAATATGGCGTAGCTCGCGTGGAGGTTCATCTTCGGCCTTCCCGGTATCAACGAAAGCACCTCGTCGATATCCGCCATGAGTTCCTCCGACGTTCTTGGCCTGCCGGGATAGTTCCCGGTGGTCTGAATGCCGCCGGTCAGTGGCTTATTCGGGTCGGTGTCGAACCCGCGAACATCGTCCCCCTGCCAGCAGTGGAGCGATACAGGTACCGTTTTAAGCTTTTCTATAGCGGCGTTTGTGTCCACACCGTAAGCGGCGTATCTCTCCTTTGCTTCTGTATAACTCATAACTTCGCCTCCATTTGGATTTTCAGATTTCCAAGCGCCGTTGCCTCAATGGGCAGGGCGATTATTTTTTTGCCGGTCGCCTCTTCGGCAAGGCGGTTCAGATAATCGTTCTTCGCCCCGCCGCCGACGATATATAGCACTTCATAGGTTTTTCCCGTGTTGCGCTCCAGCTCCTCTATGGCCTCACGGTAGCTCTCCGCAAGGGAACGGTAGGCGCAGCGGAAATAGCCGCCGACACATTCCGGCAGGTGCGGCAGGTGTCTGTTAAACGCCTCAACCATGCTCTCCGGCGCTAAAAAGTCCGGGTGGTTCGCATCCACAAGATGGCGAAAGTTGGTCTCCTGCGCCTCGCGGACAATCTCACCGAAGTCCTTTCCGGGGCAAAGCTCATCCCGCAGGCGGTTAATGAGCCACATGCCCATGATGTTCTTCTGATAGCGGTTATAACCCACGCCGCCCTCGTTCGACCAGTTGGCCTGCTCGCTCGCCGCGTTGGTAATGGGCTCCTCCGTCTTGACGCCAAGAAGCGACCAAGTGCCGGAAGAGATATACGGTGCGTTTCCCTCCATCGGTATGCCCTCGACTGCCGAGCCGGTATCGTGTGTCGCGCAGAGCATGACATTGATGCCGTCGTACTCTCCGATGGCAGTTCCCGGCTGCTGAAGCTTGCAGAACAGGCGCGCAGGCAGGCCGAGAGAATTCACGATTTCCATGTCGTACTCGCCCGTTCCGGTGTTCACCATTCCGGTCGTTGTGGCGTTGGTATACTCACGGCTTTTTATGCCGGTGAGCTTGTACATGAGGTATTCCGGCATCATGAGAAAGTCCGTTACGCCATCGAGCCGCCCGGCGAGCTTGTCTGCGTATAGCTGATAGAGCGTGTTGAAGGGCTGGAACTGGATCCCTGTCCGACGGTAAAGCTCCGAAAAGGGCATATACTCATGTACCTCCGGGATCACGGCCTCCGTTCGGCTGTCTCGATAGGCATAACAAGGATATACAGCCTCGTCGCCGTGTAAGAGCACATAGTCCACTCCCCAGGTGTCGATGGAAAGGCTTTCGATTTTACCGAATTTCTCCCTGGCTCTCGCAATGCCTGTCTTGACGTGTTCACTAAGCGCGGCGATATCCCATGTAAGATGGCCGTTCCGCTCCTTAACGCCGTTGGGGAAGCGGTAGACCTCCTCGGTTCTCAGTTCGCCTTCCTCTGCCCAGCCGACGATGAGCCGGCCGGAGGATGCGCCGATATCAATGGCGAGATATTTTTTCATATCTGTTCTGCAATCGTCCATTCATCATGCCAGCGGACGAGGGGCTTCTCGCCATCCCATTCGATGGGAAGCCAAACGTAGCGGGCAATGCTGGTGTTCTCCGTGTGTATGATCGGCTTGCCGGAGAGCTTCCCCGCCGGGCGTGGACTGTAATCCGGCGTTGTGATATCCGCGTGCTTTCCGCCGGACATGGCTTTTTCCACCAGCTTCAGGTATTTGATGCCGAATTTTTTCTGCCGCTCCGTGGGCTTCCATCGGTCAGCCATGGCGATATATTGATCTGTGCCGTGTATCCGCATAATGCAGGTGAACTGCCCGTAAAAGCTAGTGCCGTCCGTATCACCGATGCATGGATCGCCGAGGTCGGTGTATTCCCCGTGGAAATCGTCGAACACACAGACGCGGCTGGGGTTCGGGTAGTATCCGCTGGTGCCGGAGGTGACGAGATATTTTCGTCCGCCGTGCTCAAAGTAAGCGGGAGCCTCCCGCGAAAGCGGTGGGTGCAGATTCGTATAGTGCTCCGAAAACTCCCCTGTGACTTCGGTGTAGTCATCGCTCAGCGTGGCGGTGACGATCTCAAAATGTGGGCGGTCGAAGATGAAATATGCTTTCTTCGTCTCGCCGTCCACCGCCAGCGCAAAGTCGCCGGTGTCCATGTCGAGGGGTTTATAGATCTTATGGACAAACTCGTATGGCCCCATAAAATCATCCGCCTGCATGACGCTCATAAACTGACTCGTCGTGCCACACATGATCTTCAGCCAAGCGACGTATTTTCCGGTTTTCTCACAGAAAATGATGTGCGGCCTGTCCATGCAGTAGGTGGGATGCAGCGGACTTTGTAAATCGTTCGGCGTCGACGGGATGATAAGTCCCTTATCCTCCCAGTTGTAGAGGTCCTTGGAGGCGTAGCAGCGCACACCCCAGTGCCAGACCGTGTTGAACGGCCCGCCCGTAGTCTTTTCCTTGTTCTCGCCGTACCAGTAGTACAGGCCGTCCTTCTCGCTGTATAATACGGAGAAGCCGTGCGCCTGAATAGGCTTGCCGCTCGTGTCGAGCCACTCCTGACCGGGATGAAAGCTACTGTACATATTCGTATACCCCCGTGTTTACCGTTTCCTCGCTGCCGTCCGGCAGATGGATCGTTGCCTCGCAGCCTGGCGGAACGGTGACTGTGAATTTCATGCCGCTTTCTGTCTTTTCCCAGCGACTCGTGACTTCACCGTAGAGGCTCTTATAGCTTGCCTCGGCGTGGGTCAGCGTGCCGCCGGGGACGGGCGCGACGGTAAAACGGTTCTCCCCGTCCACGCGGATACCCGCGCAGGTGTCGAACAGCCACCCCACCACCGCGCCGTGGGAGTAGTGGTTGAGGCTCCCGGTGTTGTTTTTGCCGGTGGTACAGCCTTCCCAGTTTTCCCAGACCGTGGTCGCGCCGTTAGCAATCTCATAGAGCCAGCTTGGCTTCTCCGTGTTTTCCAGCATTTTGTAGGCGGTTTCAACTTCGCCCGCATCGGTCAGCACTCCCAGCAGGAACGGCGTTGAGAGGAAGCCTGTGCCGACGCGGTAATTGAAATTCTCCACCGCTTTCACAAGACGCGCCTGAGTTTGTGATTTTGTCTCGCCGTCCAGCAGATCCAGCGCCAGCGGACGCACCAGCTTTGCCTGACGATCCGTATCCAGTTCGGCGAAGCCGGCATAAGCCCTTTTGCTGCCCTCAGCCACCTCTGCGTACTTGGCCGCCAGGTTCTTTTCTCCAAGCTTTTCCGCAATCTCCGCCATGGTGGACATGGTCAGGTGCAGATAGGCAGTTGCTTCCTCCGGGTGCTTCGGCTGCTTTCCTGCGGAGATTTTCTCCTGAAACTGCTCCGGCTCCAGCCACTCGCCCAGGTGCATGCCTTTTTCGTAGGTATAGGCGTTGTAGGGATTTGCCTTGGCCGCCTTTTTGTCCGTCTGGCCAAGCTGGGACAGCACATAATCAGCGTAGCTCTTCATCATCGGGAAACAGCGACGCAGAAGCTCCAAATCCCCGAAGCGCTTCCAGTAGCGGTACGGGATCAGATACACTGCGTCCGCCCAGCCCACGCTGCCGCCCGTGGCCTTATACATCATTTCAACACCGTTATAAGGGATCACGGCGGGGAGAAGTCCGGTTTTATACTGCGCGTCCTCCATATCCCGCAGCCATTTGGCGAAGAAGGGCGCGGTACTCATCAGATATGCCCCGGTATCGAAGAAAATCTGCGCGTCGCCCGTCCACCCCAGACGCTCCCGCGTGGGGCAGTCTGTGGGCACATCAAGGAAATTGCCCTTCATGCTCCACCGTGTGTTTTCCACCAGACGGTTTACCAACTCGTTGGAGCAGGTGAAGCTACCGGTTTCCTCCATATCGGAATAAACCGCAACAGCGGTGAAGTTGGCGGGGTCGATCTCAGGCTCACCGATGATCTGCGCGTAACGGAAACCAAACACGGTGAAGCTGGTCTTATAATGGCCCTCCCCACCGGAGCACTGGAACACGATCTCCTGCATCGGTGTCGGAACGGTATTCCCGGCAGTTTTTCCGGTCATGAGCTTTTTTATCAGGACCATTTGCGTCCAGCCGGAAGCGGGCTTGAGCTCCTGAAAATTCTTCTGCGAGACATTTCCCTCCGCATCCAGCATCTCGCCGCAGAGGATGCGCAGGGTCTGACCCTTTTTGCCTTTTACGGTGAATTCCAGATATCCCGCAATGTTCTGCCCGAAATCCAACACCTTGTTCGGCAAGAGCTTCGGCGAAAAGCGCTCATGCTCCGTCACCGGTACATTGTCTGAAGCGCAGAGCACCGCGCCCTTCGGCGGGGCGACGGCAAGCGCTTTTCCGTTGTAGGAGGGCTTCATGGCCGCGTCGTAGACCTCGCCGTCCTTGAGATCGGCAAATCGGATGGGGCCGTCATTTGACCATGCCCAGCTCTCATCGGTAATGATCGTCTCCGTTCTTCCGTCCGCGTAGGTGATTTCGAGCTGTGCGATAGCGCTGGTCTGGGTGCCGAACACGTTCGTCACACCGTAGGCGGCAACACTGCCTCGGAACCAGCCGTCCGCAAGGCGCAGCTCGACGGTGTTTTGCTCTCCCAGCAGCGCCGTCACGTCATAGGTCTGATATTGTATCCGCTTACGGTAGTCCGTCGCGCCGGGTGCTAAAATGAAGCTCTCCAGCCGTGCGCCGCTTATCGTCACGTCGTATACGCCCCGTGCGGAGGCGTAGAGCCGGGCCTTCGTGATCTCGCCCTTTGCGGAAAACTGCTTCTGAAAGCAGTCGGCGGGATAGCGCTTTTTCGGATTTGGCTTGTAATTGCCGGATATCCATTTGGCTGCCCAGTCCGACGCATTCAGCAGCCCCAGCTCAAAGCGGCTCTCGGCGGTCTCGCCGGGTTCGCCGTTTTCGTCCCATAGGGTGACGCTCCATGTGACGATATCACGGCTGCGGAGCGGCTGCCCCGCATATCGGATATGCGTCATGGATGATGACTCGACCTTGCCACTGTCCCACACGACCTCGTCCGCACGTTTGCACACGATCTGATAGGCTGTCTGCATCATGCCGTCCGCGCAGTTCCAGTAGAAGCGCGGCGCCGGGTTCCCAAGGCCCAGCGGCTCGGTCAGGTATTCGGTTTTAAGATGAATCGCTTTCATATCACTTTGACCTCCGCGATCCCAGTCTTATCTCCATCCGTCGCCGTCACATTTACGCTTCCACTCGCACCGGCGCGGACAATAGCCAGTGATCTTCCGTAGTAGGTGGTGAAGCTGCCGGTGTGGTACTGCTCCTCCGTGCAGGGGTTGGCACTGCCAAAGGCCAAAAGCTCACCGCCATCCACGGTGACGGTCAGCTTTCTGTCGGCGTTGCTCTCTACCACGCCGTTCGCACCCTCGATATTGACGGGGACGTAGACGATCTCGCCGGGTCGGACTTCCGCTTTCTCCGGCCGAACGGCGATTTTGAGCGGTGCGTCGGCGCTTGTAAGATTGCTCCGGCCCACCTCGCGCCCGGAGGCGTCATAAGCCGCCGCCGTCACTGTACCGGGCTGATACTTCACCTTGAAAATCGCCCGGCATTCCTTTACGGCCTTTTTGCCCGCACTTTTCCCATTGATGAAGAGCTCCACCGCCGTCTGATCGGAATAGACCTCCACCTCCGCCGCGTTGCCCTTGCAGCCCGCCCAGCTCCAACTTAAAATAGCGTTGGTGCCACGCCATACGGATTTCGACGGCCGCACGCCGGGGTGGTTCACTGGCTTCACAGCGATGACCGGGTTTTGCTCCTGCCCCCAGACCGTCGCGGCGTATTTGCAGCTTCCGTCGGGGTTGCCGAGAATGTCGATGACACCCGCACCGGCCAACAGCCACGGATAGGGGCGGTTGAAGGGCATACCGCCGGTGTAGCTCCATGCGCCGATGCCTGCCTCGCCGAGGTAGTCCCAGCTCGTCCACATGAAATCGCCCACGAGATAGGGATATTGTTTCACCATCTGCCAGTTTTTCCATATATCCTGCGGGAAGGTCTCAGAGCCGAAAATGACACGGTTCGGGTGCGCCTTCTCCTCCAGCGGATAACGCCCGGAGCCGTAGTTGTAGCCCGCGATGTCGAGAGAATCGACAAAAGGCGTGGTCAGCGCGTCTGTCTTCGGGCTGTTGCCGCCCTTGTTCATGCCCGTGCCGATGAAGGAGGCCATAATATTGAACGCAAGGGAGGCATTTTGCTGCTTTGGTTCTTTTTGGCCTTTGCCGGACGCGACTGTTTTCTGCTCACCGTCTTGATAGATGCCCTGACCCTTTGCCGCACGGCCGATGATCATCAGATTCACGCCGCAGGTCACGGGGCGTGAGGTGTCCAGCCTATGGCAGAGCTCGACCATTCGCCGTCCGGCGTCGATGCCCTTCTGCTCAAAGGGCTCCGCAACCTCGTTGCCGATGGAGTACATAATGACAGAGGGGTGGTTATAGTCCCGCTCCACCATGGCGGTCGTATCCCGCTCCCACCAATCGGAGAAATCACAGCCGTAGTCATAGGGATTCTTGCGGTTGTACCACATATCGAAGGTCTCGTCCATGACGTACATGCCGTATTTGTCACACGCTTCAAGCAGCGCCTGCGATGCGGGGTTATGGGCGGAGCGGATAGCGTTGAAGCCGTTTTCCTTCAAAATTCGCACCCGGCGCTCCTCGCTCTCGGCGTAGGTAGCCGCGCCGAGGATGCCGTTATCGTGGTGGACGCAACCGCCCCGCAGAAGGGTTTCCTTGCTGTTGATAAACAGTCCCTTATTGCTCCACTCGATCTTGCGGATGCCGAAGGGGATTTCGGTTTCATCATCCTTGCCCGCCGTGATTTTTGCCGTATAAAGATTCGGCTCCTCCGTGCTCCACAGCTTCGCGTCGGGGATGGTCAGTTCAAACTCCGTTCCCTTGCCACTGACGCCTCCAATCTCGGCCTTCACGGGAATGGGAGACGTGACGCGCACCACGGCGGGGTCGATGGAAACAGTCGTGAGCCTGACGCTCTCTGGAAGGATTTTGTCGCACACATACAGCCACACGGGGCGGTAGATGCCGGAGCCGGAATACCAGCGGGAGTTGGGGAGCTTGGAGTTGTCCGCTACGACGGTCAGGGTGTTTTCCTCTCCGAGGTCGGACAGTTCAACGAAGAAGTTGGTATAGCCATAGGGATGGAAGGTCAACTCCTTTCCGTTCAGGCTGACCGTAGCATTTTTGTACACGCCCTCAAACTCGACGAGAACGGTCTTGCCCTTCCACTCCGCAGGTACGGAAAATTTCTTTTCATAGGTATATACTCCGCCGGGATAATACCCGTGACCGCCGTTGGAGGCGTCGGCGGAGCGCTTTTCCGTGATCTGCGCGTCGTGGGGCAGGGTCACTGGCGCACCGTTGCAGGTCCAGTGATCGTTGAATGAAAGCTTTTGCATATCTCAAATTCCTCCCTTACAGCTTTACGGTTTTTCCCTCCGTGATGCCGCTCTCGTTGAAGGCGTCCACGGCGGCGTAATAGGTCTGTCCCTTTGTCAGCGAGCTAAGGATGACGTTGCTGTTTTCATACACTAAAAAACTGCTATAGAGCTTCTCCGGCGCAATCCCATAGCGCACGTTGTAGCCTGTCGCACCATCCGACGGAGCCCAGTGCAGCTTCCGCGTCATATCGTCGAGACGGATGGCGCGGCACTCCGTAACGGGAGCCGGGGTTTCTCTGTTTCCCTCGCCGAACACTCGCAAACCACTGACGGCGAACTTCTCCCCGTAGGGAAGCTCCACCGCTGTCAGGCGGAGATAGCGGAGCGTTGCCGGTGTCTCCAGCTCAATATAGTCGTTACTGAGGTCGATGCCCGCCTCCCGCTTGTCGATGAGTATCTCCCAATTTTCGCCGTCTGCGCTCCATTCCAATAGCCAGCGGGTGCGACGGTAGGGGTTCAGGTCGATCCAGCGGCTGCTGGTGGTAATGTCGGAGCGCTCCGACTTCGGGCGCTTTGCTACGGGCACGTCCGCATCGGCAAGGTTCACCTGCACCGCGTGGACGCGATACTCTGCGCCAAGATCGAGCATCAGCCACTCACCCGCGCTGCCAGCTGCGCACCATGAGGTGCGGATATCCTCGTTCACTGCCAATTCCGGCGCATGGTCTGCGAGATAGGAGGAGGCAGTGACGGGCTTTTTATAGGAGAGCAGCATCCATTTCGGCTTCACGCTCATCGGATCGAATTTTCCCTCCGGGATCTCCAGCGGATAGTCCGCGAAGCACTGGTTGCAGAACAGGATTCCATCAGCGTCGAGCCCTGCGGGGAACAGCCCTATGCGGCGCTCAAAATTCGCGTTGACGGAGATGCGCATGGTCGCTGCGTGCCAGAGGTTGCCGAATTTATCCTCTATCGTGCTGCCGTGCCCCGCGCCGGTGATAAATCCACCGGGCTTGAAGGAATAGGGGTTGTGCGCCTGGTAGGTGAAGGGGCCCAGCGGGCCGTCCCCCACATACACGCCGTCGCCATAGGTGGAGACCTCGGTGGCGGGGGAGGCGTATTGCAGATAATACTTTCCGTTCCACTTATTCATGAACGCGCCCTCGATGAACGGCGCGTCCTTGCCGCCGTGACCGGAAATTTTCATCATAAAGTATAAAAGTTCCATGCCCAGCGACAGTTTTTCCTCCGGTGCGCCGGGGTAATTTTTTCGCTCCCAGCCGTGGTTTTCGAGGTCGCCGAAGATGATTTCTTTTTTCTCGCCGATAGGCGTCAGTGACCAAGGATCCAGCTCCACGCCGTAAATGGGTCTGCCGCTGTCGCAGCCCCAGTAGAAGTAGACGCGCCCGTCGTCGTCCTGAAAAACGTCAGGGTCCCAGAAATCGAACGGCTCGGAAATTTTCTCGTAGGTCTCCGCAAAGGGGTCGTCCGTCACCCAGAAGGTGCTGGGCTTATTCCGCGTGGAGGCGCAGAACACCAGCCGCCCGTTCACCTCCCGTACATCGGGGGCGTAGCGGTAGAGGTCGAGATTTTTATTCTGATGGTAGCTCCAGTTTATGAGATCGTCCGACCAGTAAAAGCCGCCGCACATGCTGACGAACATATAGTACCTGCCCTTGAACAGGATCAACGTCGGATCCGCTCCCTCCCTATGGGCGGCCTTGCCGTAGTGCTGGTACTGGTAGGGAATATTGACCGGGTTGCAGTAGGTTGCCATCGTTTCAGCCTCCAAAAATCAGCTCGTAGAGCTTATCAGCAAAGATTTTATGTGCCTCCGGGGTGGGGTGGTTCATACCGTTTACGAGCATGGCCGTGGTATCGACACCCCGCTGTTTCAGCGCCTGCCACTCGGCATAGGCGTCGGCCAGCGGGACATTCAGCTCCTTTGCCACGGCGCGCATCCCGTCCACATAGGCGTCCATCTTGCCGCCCTTCTGCAGGGATTCATAGTATTTATGAATGAACCACCAGAAGCCGGTAAAGCCCTTTACGCCCCGGTCACAGAGCATGCCCGGCGTCATAAGAACGACCTCGATGTCGTTTCCCCGCAGCTTGTTCACGATTTCCCGCAGGTTCTGCTTGTAATGCTCCAGCGCCTCCTTGCCCTTGCGGGAGTTGGTCACGTCGTTGGTGCCGAACATGACACAGCAGAAGTCCGGCTTCTTGTCCAGCACATCGGGCTGGATGCGGGCAAGGCCATCATCCGAGAAATTCCCGCCGACTCCTGCGTTGATGACGGTGATTTCCTTGCCTAACTCGTCCCGAATGCGGTTTTTCAGCAGCGTGCGGAACGCCCACTCCTCGTGCTGCACCGATCCCTTGTAGCCGTCCGTAAATTCAAATTCTCCGTCCGTCACGCTGTCTCCAAAAAAGCACAGCGTTGGTTTTTCCCCGTTTTTGATCTTCTCCGCTATTTTCAGCATAGGCTTTTCCTCCGTTTCCTCTCTCTCTGCGCATTGACTGGCAAAAAATTCGTAAGTCAGCTTTGTGGCGGTCTGCTTGCCCTTCGCAGAAAAGCCGTGATCCTCGCCTGGTAGAACCGCAAAGCGGGCACCCGCGTAGCCCTCCGCAGCGCTTCGACCATAGGAGATATCCACCGTCCGATCCGCGTCACCGTGGAGGATGAGCACGGGGCCGGTATACTTTTTCGCCTCGGTATAGGCATCCAAGTCGAACAGCTCTGCGTAGTACCGTTTGCCGACCTTCTTTCCCATGATGCGTATGGTTTCCGGGACCTCGTCCAACGCGCTGTACCGCTTCAGCATATCGTCCTTAGCGCAGAATGCGGGATAAAACTGCGTGATCGCTCTGATTTTCTCCGGCATCCGCGCCGCCGCCATGGCGGTAACGAAGCCGCCCTGGCTCTCGCCCAGCAGGAACAGATGCTCCGAATCGGCAAAGTTCTGTCCGCAGATCGCGCGGATCACGTCGCAGAGCTGCTCGGTCTCGGACAGGATCGACATCTCACTCATCGTCCCTCCGCTCTTACTGTGACTGCTGCCGCCGTAGAAGTCGAAGCAATAGACGGCAAAACCGCTCATGGCAAGGCTCATGCCCACCGAATTTCGGAAATAGCGATAGGAGCCGTTGAAGCCGTGGCTGCAAATGATGGTAGGCAGCGGCCCCTCTGCGCCCTTCGGGAGCATAAGCTCTCCGTAGAGCGTATTTCCACCAGACGGAACGGGGAGCTTTCGGATATCCACCTCATTCCCGGTCTCGCTGACGGCTCGGGGCTTAGGAATGTATCTCCGGTAGTTATACACCGACAGCGCAGTAAAGCCAATGATCGCCCCTGCGGCAATGACAATCTTTTTCATCCCATACTCTCCGTTATCCGTTCAACTCCGCCAGCAGCGCGTCCAGCTCGTCCTTTTTCTCCTGCGGCAGGAAATTCAGCAGCAGGGAAAGCGGCTGGCTCAGCAGCACGGAAAGGCCGTCGCCGCCCGCTGCGGTCTGCCCCGACATTTCCGCAATCATGGAAATATTGGTAAGGTTAATCCCGCCGGGCATGGCCTCCAGTGCGGAGACCATTTCCTGCGGCGCGAAGCCCGCAGCAGCCATACCGCGGATCATATAGGCAATGTTATGATCCAAATAGGCGTGCCCCCTTGTGCTCTTGGCGAACTCGGACATGGCGGTGCCGGAGGTATAGCCGCCCACGGGAGGGATTGGCTCTGCCTTGATGTTGACGTTCGTTTCAAGGCAAATATCATGTGCGCTCTCACCAATCTGCACGGCATAGGCTCCGCTTTCGACCCGCCAGCCGTGAACAGCGGGGTTCCAGTGTGCAAAGGCGCGCTGCCCCAGCTTGAAGCGCACGACCTTGCTCTCACCCGGCACAAGCTCCACCTTGGCAAACTCCTTCAGCTCCCGCACGGGGCGGATCATTTCCACCTTCTCCGGCGCGATATAGAGCTGCACCACAGCCTTTCCGGTGCGATTCCCCGTGTTGGTTACGGTAACGGATACGGTCAGCTCCTCATCCTCGTTCATCTCGGCCTTATCAAGCTTTATATCGCTGTACTGGAAGGTCGTGTAGCTCAAGCCATGACCGAAGGGACACAGCACCGGCTGCTTCCTGCTCTCATAGTAGCGGTATCCCACGAACAGCCCTTCGTTGTAGCGAACCGTTCCGCCCTCGCCGAAGTAGTAGAGATAGGACGGATTATCTTCCAGATGCAGCGGAAAGCTCTCCGGAAGATGTCCGGAGGGATTCGCATCCCCGAACAGGATGTCCACGACAGCTTCACCCACGGCCTCGCCGCCTAAATATGCCTCCAAAATCGCCTTGGGCTTTTCCACCCACGGCAGCTCCACGGGGGAGCCGTTGTGCAGCACCACCACGGTGTTGGGATTTGCTGCACAGACGGCCTCTACCAGTGCGTTGTGGCCGTCCGGTAGGCGCATGTGGCGGCGGTCGGCGCCCTCGGATTCCATAGTGTCCGTCAGTCCGATGAACACGACCGACGCATCGGATGCCTTTGCCGCTTTGACAGCCTCTTCAAGCAGCGCGTCCGTCGTGCTTCCGTCTGCACCGCATCCAGTCGCGTAGCTGATGGAAATTCCTGCGCTTTTTGCCGCCTCCAGTGCGCTCGTCACCTTGGCACTATTGATGTGGCTGGAGCCGCCGCCCTGATAGCGGGGCTTCTCCGCGAAATATCCGATGAAGGTAACTTTCGCCCCTTTGTCGAGCGGAAGAAGTGAATCTTCATTTTTCAGCAAAACCATCGACTCCGCGGCCATTTTTCGCGCCAGTTTGTGTCCGCCCTCATAGTCAAAGGGGACGCCCTCGCGCCGCTGCTCCGCAGCCTTGAACGCCAGCTCCAGCACACGGACACAGCAGGCGTCCAGCTCCGCCTCGTCCAAGGCTCCGTTCTTCACGGCCTCGACGATTTGATCGTCCGTGTCCTCGGCGGGCATGGTCAGGTCGCAGCCTGCGGCGACAGCGGCGGCGCGGTCGTGGGTCGCGCCCCAGTCACTCATAACAAGGCCCTCAAAGCCCCACTCGCCCCGCAGCACGTCCGTCAGGTATTTCTTATTCTGCGTGGAGTGGACGCCGTCGATTTTATTATAAGACGCCATGACCGTCCAGGGCTGCGCTTGCTTTACCACAGTCTCAAAGGCGGGCAGATAGATCTCCCGCAGGGTGCGCTCGTCCATCTCCGAGGAGGAGTCCATGCGTCGGTGCTCCTGGCTGTTGGCGAAAAAGTGCTTGAGGCTTGTGCCCGCGCCCCGGCTCTGTACGCCCTGCACGAATGCCGCGCCCAGTTCGCCCGCCAGAAACGGATCCTCTGAGAAGTATTCAAAGTTTCTGCCGCACAGCGGGCTGCGCTTGATGTTCACGCCGGGGCCGAGGAGCACGTTGACCCCCAGTGCTTGGCACTCATCACCCAGCTCCTTGCCCATACGCCGCAGCAGCTCACGGTCAAAGCTGGCCGCAGTGGCACAGGCTGCGGGGAAGCAGACGGCCGGAACAGAGGAACCCTCCGCCAGTGAATTGGTTTCTCCCGACTGTGTGCGAAGCCCGTGGGGGCCGTCGCTGGTACGGACGGCGGGGATGTTCAGGCACTCCACGGCCTTTGTAAACCAGTTGTCTTTGCCGGAGGTGAGCCCGGCCTTCTCCTCTAATGTAAGCTCACTGACGAGCGCCTTTATATTTTCGAGGTCCATTCCTGTATCGGTCCTTTCTTATAAAAATCGGGACGGCGGCTGAGCCACCGCCCCGTATAGATGCTGCGTTTTACGGATTAATTCTTATTTTTCTTCGCAGCTTTGGCCTCTTCCTTGGCCTTTTTTGCGGCAAGCTGCGCCTGATATTTGGCTTCCTCTTCGTCGTAGTTGAGCCCCTTCTTCGCGCATCTCTCACGCAGTTCCTTGATCCGGGTTTCCTCCGCGATGCGGTCGTTTTCCTCCTGCTCCAGCCGCGCCTTCTCCTCCGGGGAGACGTAGACCAGTCCCTGCGCCTCGGCCTCTTTACGGTGGCGGTCAGAGATTTCCTTGGACATCGTGGGGATCTGCTTTTCCACGTCAAAGAAATAGGCAAACACCGCTACGATTACATACATGATAGCAGGCAATAACGCGACGCATATGCAGAACCAGTTTTGCATCTGCGTACTCTGCGCGACCCATGACCCGTCCGCCGCCGGAGGCACATAACCGTTCGCTGCCCCTATACGAAGGCCGGTATTGAAAACCGTGGTGCAGAGTCCCGCCATGATCGTCACCATGATGCTGTTCATCGTGGCGGTGAAGCCGTCACAGCGGTAGCCGTTCTTCCACTCAATATGATCCATCGCGTCCGCCATCATGGAAACAAACAGATAAGAAGGCAGAATGCCAAAGGAGCGAAGCGCCAGTGCGCCGAGAACCGGCCCCATGCTTCTCGCGTTAAAGAAAACAAGCAAGCATCCGGTAGCGGCGATCAGCATACCCGCATGGGTCGTCCAGCGTTTGCCGAATTTCTTCGCAATCGGCCAGAGAAGAAATACGCCCAGACCGAGGGGCGCCTGACCCACGGCGTTGATAAGCGTCAGCGTAGAACCGTCGTTGTAGGTGCCCAGCACCCAGTTTGCATAGAAGTTTACGGAAACGCTGTAAATATTGGCGGCAAACTGATAGAAGAACCACATTGCGAAGAAGTACAGCCAGTATTTATCCGAAAAGCAGGTCTTGATCTGTGTCCACAGGTCGACCTTCTGCGCCTCGGAGGAAGCGGCGTCCTCGGAAACACGCTCTTTTGTAAAATAATACTGGATCAGAATTCCCGGAAGCGTAAGGATGGAGATAATGCTCATGACCAGTGCCCAGCGGGAGGCGTCTACTCCCATCCACGGTAGGAACAGCAGCGGGACAATGATGTAAACAAGGGAACCCGGGATCATGGTCTGTCCCATGGAGAGGAACAGCGCCAGGGAGTCTCTCTGCTTGGTGTTTCTTGTAGAGAGAGGTACCAAAAGCGCCTGGCTCATATTATAGGCCGTGAACGCGAAGGCAAAATAAAGGTTGTAACTGATAGCGATCCAAATCGCCTGCAGCGTTGAATTTCCGCTCGGCACGACATAGAGCGCAATGCCCGCAATCGCGAGGATCGGCGCGGAGATTAGGAGCCATGGCCGGGCTTTGCCCTGTCTTGTCTTGGTGCGGTCGATGACCATGCCCATCAGCAGATTCGTGACCGCATCCAGGACTTTGGAAAGAACAGGGAGGAGAGCAAGGAACGCACCACCTGCGATCCCACCGGCCTTTACCACATCCACATAAAACTGGTTCAGGTACGTACCGCTCATCACATAATACGCAATGTAGATGATTGCGGGGCTTGCGAAAAATCCGAGCCAGCGTTCGGATTTCTGTACATTTGCGGATTTGATCCGCGAATCGAGCTTCGGTGAGCTGAATAGCTTGGATTTCTCTAAAACTGTCATTAAGATTTCCTCCCTCTTGTATGTTACTGCCAGAATTTTTGACGAGTAACAAATTCTGACCTTATTATACTTGCTATTTTCGTCAAAATCATTTACAATAGGAGACAAGCTATTAACATTAGAGGACATTTATATGAGTGTATTATCTTTTTCCGATTTTGTTTCTCAACCGCTTAATCCCCTGGAACAAAGTATGAAGCGAATGCTCCAGAAACGCGTGGATGCGAAGAACCATATCCCTACCGCAACCGAGCTGGCCGAATTCTTCTCCTGGGCGGCTTCAGAATACAGCAATCCGGAAAACTTCGGAGGCTTTTATTCCGAGGAAAAGCCTCTTGCCATCGCCGCCAAAAGGGCATTGACCAAAAGCGAGGATCGGGATGCTTTTGCGGACTTCGAAAAGAAATTGGAGCGATTTAGCGAGGGCGACAATATAAATCCCGGCAGGGATATCTCTGCTGATAAAATGTTCCGTTACTTGCCCTCCCATTGGCACTCCAACGTCTTTTTTGAGGTCTACTATTCTTACTCCGGTGAATGCCCGATATTCTTTAAGAACGAAAGAGTCGTGCTTCGCCCAGGAGCTCTTTTGATAATCGCCCCTTCTGTCGTCCATGCGAGCCCATGCTTTTCGGATGACTGCGTGCTTGTTTCTTATTTGATTCGCGCCAGCACCTTTAATGAGATATTCTGGCGCCAACTCGGAGAGGATAACCTGATGACCAGCTTCTTTCGTCAGGCACTTAGCGGGAAGCAAACTGCCTCCTATTTGCAGTTTGACACGGAAAACGACACGGAGCTGCGGAGCTATCTATATACAATTTATAACGAATGCGACGGGGAGGAGCGCTATGCCTCAGAGGTCATCAATGCGCTCATGAACGTCGTTTTTTCGCTGCTTCTCCGCCGCTACGAGGGCACCGCCCGTTTGCCGCGAACGGAGGATTTCTTCTGGCGGCACGAGTTCTCCGCGATACTCAGCTATCTGCAAACCAATTTTGCCTCGACCAGTATTGAAAAAATGGCCGCACGGTTCCACTATTCAGAACGCCAGATAAGCAGGATTGTCAAGAGCTGCATGGGGGTGACCTATCAGGAACTCGTGCTGAAGCTCAAAATGGAGAGGGCAAAAATACTGCTGAAAAATAAATCAGAAACGCTGGGAGAGATTGCCACCCAGCTTGGCTACTCATCCCTTCCCAGCTTCCACCGGGCGTTTACGAGATATTATGGCTATACGCCCGGCTCGGCAAGGGAATAAACTGCGAAAAGTAAACAGGTTCACCTTTAGGGGCGCGGGCAAATAGCCCCGCGCCCCTTTTTGGTTTCATTCGTCAGAAAAGGCGGTTGCTCTTTTGAACAACCGCCTTTCGCCACATCTATCCGATTTGAGCAGAAAGGAAATCAGTCTATGACAAAAGAGTACGGGAGGTGTCTCTGATGCGGCTTGCCGCCGCACAAATCGCATAACCGGACCAATACGGAATGAAAGCAGTTTTCTGCACCCGCCTGCCCTTCCTGCTGTTTCATTGCGCCTATTGAGCACCTATGAAGGTTTTGAAGCCTTTATAGGTGCTTTTTGTCGTTCCCGACACTTTTTCGCCGCGGGCTGCCGCTCCCCGCCGCCCTCCGTTTGGATTCGACCGCAAGCACAAACACAAACATCCAAACGGAGGAAAACAACATGACAACGATCAACCTGCGGGAGCTTTACCCGTGGTACACCGAGGATGCCTTTATCGAGGTTTCCGATGAAGTAGCTGCGTTTCTCGAAGAAGATAAGCGGCTTCAGATCAACTACGCGCAGTACATCCGCGACAACCGGGCGTTCTACTCGCTGGACGCAGGCGACGGCATCGAGGCGGAGGCGCTGAATCTGCCGGAACAGCCGGACGCAGCATTGGAGCGCATGGAGCTGGAGCGGCTGCTGAAAAGGGGACTGGCACAGCTCACGCCCGCGCAGCGGCGGCGTGTCCTTGCGTACATAGTTGGTGGACTGTCTCAGTTGCAGATCGCTGCAAGAGAAAACACCACCCAGCCTGCCGTGCATCATTCCGTTCGCAAAGGGCTTTCCCATTTGAAGAGAATTTTGAAAAATTTCGACTGAGGGGGTTATAAAAAGCCCGATTTTTCTTGAGGTATATGAGAGGGATATTCTTCCTTCTCGCCTCTGCTCCTTGACAACCGCATAGACACCGGTATCAGCACAGACCCCGCGCGGCTGAAAAGCCAAGCGACGAAAGGCGCGCCGCCATGACGACGGACTGCCCATCCTTCGGGACGGGCGGCTGTCCGAGCGATCTACGCGGCCTTTGACCCGATGCCCGGCAGCATCGGGCGCGATGACAGCGCGGGCGATACGCAACCCCAGCTACGGCCTCCCACTGACTTGAGGGGGATTCCTGCGGCGCTCGTGCGCCTTACAAGCCACGGCGCTGGCGGGAATGGGACAGCCTTGCCAAAGGCGGCTGATACCGGTCCCAGAGGCGATATGCGCCTTGCGCCGGGGGCTGTGACAAATACGGCGGAACAAAACCAAATGACACAAAATACGCGGACAGCCGCGCCGGTGCAGCATCATGCAGCATGACGGCAACCCTCCCGGCGCGGCTGCTCTGCCGGGACGAATACGAACAAGCCCCGCTGTCATATCGTGGCAGCGGGACTTACATGATAAATCGGAGGTGCGTTTATGCAGAAGCAAGCCATCCCCAAAGAGCCGGTCGCCTCTTATAAGGAAGTCAGGATCGGCAAGACCCTCTATCGCGTGACAAGCGTGTTTTCCGGCGAAAAGGACCTTGGCAGGACGCTGGAGCAGCTTGCGGTGCGCCGCGCCATGACGGAGCTGGACGCTCCCGCGACCGCGCAGCCCTGTCACGCATCGTAACAGACAATCAGCCTCCCTGCGGCGACATCCTTGCGCGAAAATGGTATCCCCGGTATCATATTCTTGCAGGGAAAACCTGCGAGAGCCATCACGCCGCACGGATGTATGAATCGCAGAGAATCGGGAGGTAAAATACAGATGATCGAAAAGACATACAACGTAGGCATCTATTGCAGGCTCAGCAACGACGATGAGCGCGATGGGGAGTCCGTATCCATTGAAAATCAAAAGCTCCTGCTGCAAAGCTATGTGCGTCAGCGGGGCTGGAACGAGATCGCGGTGTACTGTGACGACGGGTACTCAGGTACGAATTTCGACAGACCCGGCGTCAAACGCCTCATCGAAGATGCAAAAGCCAAGAAAATCAACCTCATTCTGGTAAAAGACCTATCACGCTTTGGGCGTAACTACATCGAGTTCGGACAATACACGGACTACCTGTTCCCCTCGCTGGGCTGCCGTTTTATCGCGCTGAACAACGGCATCGACACCATGAGTGACAACGGCAGCACCGACGTTATGTGCTTCTTGAACTTATTTAACGAGTTTTACAGCCGGGACACCTCCAAGAAGGTCAAGGCGGTCAAGCGGGCCTGCGCGGAAAGCGGCAAGTTCATGGGAACCTACCCCGCCTACGGCTACAAGCGCGACCCGGAGGATAAGCACCACCTTGTCATCGACGAGGAAACCGCCCCTACCGTGCGCCGTATCTTCGCCATGCGCGCCGCCGGCACAGGCTTCCGTGCCATCGCCGTCACGCTCAACGAGGAGGGCGTTCTGCCACCCGGTGCGCTCTACTATCAGCGCAAGGGGCGCAGCGACCCGCGCAACGTCAACCACAAGTGGGCGGAAACCACCGTAAAAGCCCTCATCCGCAGCGAGGTCTACATCGGGAATATGGTGCAGGGCAAAACCGGCACTCTGTCCTATAAGTCCCGCAAGCTCGTGGGCAAGCCGGAGGAGGAATGGATACGGGTGGAGGGAACCCACGAACCCATCATTTCCCGCGAGGTATGGGATACCGTGGTCAGCATCGACAAAAAGAAGGTGCGCAAGACGCCGCCCACGGACGGCATCCGCAGCATCTTCACCGGCCTTGTCTACTGCGCAGACTGCGGCTTCAAGATGCGCAACCACATCGAGCGCTTCACCTATAAGGACGGAACGCCGGGGCGGTACAGCTCCTTTATCTGCGGCAACTATGCCAGAAGCGGCAAAAGCGCCTGCACCATCCACTCCATCTATGAGAATGTGCTGGAGGAGCTGGTGCTGACGGACATCCGGGAAAAGGCGCGCTTCGTCGAGTGCGACGGCGAGCGCCTTGCCGAGCAGATCAGCCGCATGAAGGAAAAGGAAAGCCGCAGCCGCGTTCTCTCCTATGAGCAGGAGCTGAAAGCGGCAGCGGCGCGTATGAGTGAGCTGGAACGGCTGATGCAGAATCTCTATGAGGACAAATGCACCGGCACCATCCCCCAGACGGTCTTTCAGACGCTCATGCGGAAATACGAAACGGAACGGGCGGAAAAAGCCGCCGCCATCCCGGAGCTGGAGCAGAAGGTCAGGGCGCAGCTTGAAAACCGGCAGGACGCAAACCGCTGGATGGAGGTCATCCGCCGCTACACCGAGATCACGGCGCTGGACGAGAGCATCCTCTTTGAGCTGGTGGACCGCATCGAGGTGGGCGAGGCACGGAAGGTCAACGGACAGCGCATCTGCGACGTCAAGGTGGTCTACCGCTACGTCGGTAGCGTGGACGACGCGCTGGCACAGGAGAGGCAGGAAGCGTATGAAAAAGCTATATAAGGTCGGCATCTACTGCCGACTGAGCGTGGACGACGCCTCCAACTCCGCCAAGGCAAAAAACTATATCCCCGCTGATGAATCCGTCAGCATCGAGAATCAATATGAACTGCTTTCCAAATTCGTAATGCTCAACGGCTGGACGGAGGTCAAGTCCTATCGGGACGACGGTTATAGCGGTGGAAATTTCCAGCGTCCCGGATTTCTGGAGATGCTGGAGGATGCGCGGCACGGCCTTATCAACCTGATCCTTGTGAAAGACCTATCGCGGCTGGGCCGTGATTTTGTGGAGGTCGGACGCTATACCGACGTTATTTTCCCCTCGTTGGGCTGCCGCTTCGTATCCGTCCTTGACTGCCTCGACACCGAGGGCGACAACACGGATATGCTGCACTTCCGCAGTCTGATGAACGACTACCACTTGAAAGACCTCTCCAACAAGGTAAAATCCGTTCTTCACGCCAAAATGCGCAGCGGCCAGTATATCGCCGCCTACGCCCCCTACGGCTACCGAAAGAGCGAGGAGGACAGGCATCGGCTGGTGATCGACGAGGAAGCTGCTGCTGTAGTGCGCCGGATGTTTGAGCTGCGGCGCGGCGGCATGGCCTATGGCAAGATCGCCGCTGTGCTGAACAGCGAGGGCATTTTGTCCCCACGCTGGTATTGGGCAAAGCTGTACGGCAACGGCTCCTGCAAGTACGCAAACCTTTGGATGTACGCCACGGTGAGGAACGTGCTGACAAATGAGGTCTACACCGGAAATCTTATTCAGAATCAAACCGGTTCGCGCTCCTATAAGGACGACACCATGATTTATAAGCCGGAATCCGAGTGGATACGGCATGAGGCTTTGCATGAAGCCATCATCTCGCCGGAGGTATGGAATGAAGTGCAGGCCATCAACCGGGAAAGGACGCGGCTCTCGGCGGACAACGCCCCGCCGAAGCCCTTTCTGTTCACAGGCAAGCTCATCTGCGCCGACTGCAAGGCCCCGCTTCAGGGAAACAGGGAAACTCAGCGCCGCAAGAACGGCACGTCCAAAAAGTACATTTCCTATTTCTGCTCCCGTTATACGGCCTCCGGCTACGGTGCGTGTTCTCGGCACACCATCTATGAGATGACGCTGACGGAGCTTGTATTGAGCGAGATTCGCGCCCATGCCGAGGCGCTGGAGCTGGACGAGGCTGCCGTGCTGGACAGGCTGCAAGCGCAGCGCACCGCCGCAGACGCCGAGCGTCAGGAAAGCGTCCGGCAGGAGATTGGGAAGCTTCGCCGCCGCGTCTATGAGCTGGAGCAAATGACCGCCAAGCTCTATGAGGACAAGGTTTGCGGCAGCATCAGCGCAGCGTCCTTCGCCGTGCTACTTGAAAAGACCGAGCAGGAGCGCCGCCAGCGAACCGACCGGCTGGATACGCTTCTTGCGGAAGTCAGGGAGTATGAGCAGAGCGCCGCCGACATTCAAAGCTGGGCGGCAGTCGTCCGAAAGCACCTGCATATACGGGAGCTTGACCGTGAAACGGTGGACGAGCTGATCGACCGCATTGAGGTCGGAGAAAAGACCGTTGTTGATGGGAAAAACGTCCGGGACATCAAAATCTACTACCGCTTTGTCGGCAATATCTGAATGGAGGTCAGATCATGGATAGCAGCAAAAGCAAGCGTGTGGTATTATATTGCCGGGCAGCGACGCAGACGCAGCTTGACGGCGACCACACGCTGGAAGCACAAAGCGCCCGACTGCACGAATACGCCGGACGCAACGAATATGAAATTATGGGCGAGGTCAGGGCATACGAAAAGGGCGTCACTCTCGACCGCGACGGCTGGAAAAGGGCTTGTCAGGAGGCAGTGGAGCAAAAGGTGGACACGCTCTTTGTTGCCGATCTCACACGGATAGCGCGCGATCCAATCCTTTGGATGCAGGCTTTGCGCGAGTTAAGCGGCAAGGGCGTTTGGATTCAGTCCGTGGCTGAACCGGATGCGTTTCGGGTAGATCCCTTTTTTCACCTATGGCTGCCGCCGGGAATCCAATGGCAGCTTGCACTCCATGAACTATGGCAAACTTACCGCAGGAACAACGAAAACGGCGATTGATACAGCAAAACTGTCTGAAAAGGGAGAAATCATTACTTACCTTTCCCGAATGGGAGATGTTCTTGAACCAGTTCTTGATGCCCGCAATATCGCTGTCGGTACTGTTGGGGTCGATGGTGTCAAAATGGTCGTTGATGGCAATATAGCGCACATTGTACTTTGGGAATGTGAAGTTGATATACAGCCCTGTCAGCGAGGAATTACGCCCCAGTCGTGATAGGTCTTTCGTACAGCAGACTGCCACTCTGCCCGCTTCGATTTCCGCAAGCATAGCTTGAAAGCCGGGACGGTCAAAGTTCGTACCGCTATATCCATCGTCCACGAAAAAGGTCGGATTCGGGAAACGGTGCTCCTTTGCGTATTGGAGCAGGATCATTTTCTGATTCTGGATGCTGTTGGATTCGTCCTCTTTGCCGCCTTTCTTATCCTCTTTCAAATCTTCCACGGATAAGCGGCAGTAAAGCGCGGTGATTTTATCAGTTGCCCGTAACATTTCTGTTTCCTCCTTCAAAGGGGCAACTGCCAGTACAGGATTGGTTGCTTCTATTGTACCAAGAGACTGCGTATTTGTCATTCAGAATCCTCCATCTTTTCTGTAAACTTTTCGCCCATGATGCGTTCCATCTTTTTATCCAGCGTTTCCACGCCGTCATAGCTGCCTGTGACGGTGTAGACTGTGCCGCCGATTTCTTTCTGCAAGGTGAACTCCGGCAGCCAGAAAGCGGAGAGATTTTTCACATGGATGCGTCCGTCCTCATCAAACCAGAAATTGTGTTTGGGATGGTCGGGCGGCAACGGTGCGGGCTTGAAATAGAGATCGGGGTTAGAGAAGTAATATTCCTCCGGCTCGGTGTGTTTCTGCTGTTCCCATTCCTCGATTTCCGCCAAAAGTTCCGGGTCGAGTAGGTGTTCAAATTGCGATTTCTGTTTCATAAGTACCTCCTGATTTTGTGTAAAGATTAGTGTTCGATTTCTTGCTTTTTCTGCCGCACAGTGGCGTTCTGGCGCTCCCGTCCATGTTGTACCTCATAGATGTTGTAATGGATGGCCCAGAGCTTTTTTGTGTCGGCATACAGGGGGGCAAGCTCCTGCTGCAAATCCCTGTACTCCGTTTCCAGGCGGGTCTTTTCCGCACGCCATGCGGCAACGGGCAGCTTGCCGTCCACTACCTGTCCTTTCAGTTTGCGCTCAGCCATGTAGAATAGGCGAAGCGTATCGTCATGCTCAGCCTTGTACTTCTGACGGGATTTCTCAAAGCGGATGGTTTTCAGCTTGTCGGCAACGGGCTTTCCGGCCTTGTAGTAGTCCGCCATGCGAAGCAACTCGTCCAGATCTTTGATGCGGGCTTGTTTCCCGGATGCGGACTTTTTCAGCGTGTCGATTTTTCCCTGCATGGTATGCAGAGCTGCGTCCAGATCATCAGCGGTGTAGAGGTGTTTGGCTTCCAGATAGCTGACCGCCTCAGACAGCTTTTTCAGATTGGTGATCCTGGCCTTGCTGCTGTATGCACTCTTGTTGCGGTTGTCATAGTAAGTGGACAGCAGCTCCACCAGTGTAGGTGGCTGGGGCTTGGACAGCTCCGTTTTGACAGCTTTCAGCCAGTCAATCAAAGCAGCGATTTTCTGTTTTGTCTCCCGGAGCATGGCGTTGGTTTTCCTGATCCAGCGGTTGAGATCGCCCTTGTCGGTACGGATACCCTTGGTTTCCATCGCCCGGACAGTCGGCCCCTCATGCTGGGTGGGAATCTGCTCCACGCCCTGACGGGCAAAGCTGCGGTGGTCGATGCGGCAGTCTAAGCCTTTTTCGGCAAACTTGGCGTTGCACAGGTCAGCCCATGCCTGCCGCCATGCTTCCAGCGTTTCGGGCTTTCCCCAATCTGTCGTGGGAACAGCGTTGAACACATAATTGCCTGCCTCGTCCAGAACACGCTCGCCGTGTTCGTCCAGCACATATTCCCGCCGCTGTTTGTTGTCCCATTTCCCGTTTAGCGCGATAGGACGGATAGGACACATGACATGAAAATGCGGATTTTGGATGCCACCGTCCTCCTTGTCCGGTTGATGAATGGCAAAGTCCACCACCATGCCCCGGCTCACAAAGTTGTCCAATAAAAATTGCCTTGCAATGTCGATGTTCTCCTCCATGGAAAACTCGTTCTGTAAGGCAATATCGAAGCTGTATGCAAGTTGGGCTTTCTTTCCACGTTCCACTTTTTCAACGGCGTTCCAGAGCGTTTCCCGGTCTGCGTACTCCGGTGGAGCATGGGACGGCAAAAGGATTTCCGAACAGATCACGCCGCCCTTGCGGGTGTAGTCGCTGTCCTCGCCGTAGTATTCACTGTGCAGCTTTTCGCCGGAGCGATAGGCGGCAGACGCAATAGCGGATTGTCCTGCGCTGCGCTTGATTTGCGTCACATGGAAATGATATAGAGCGATACTCAACACCTCTCTTTCTGTTCAGCCCGGTTGTGTTCGTTGACCGCTTCCATAAGCAAGCCTTTGATCTCCGGGACGGCAAGAGCTTTTTCAGCAAAGGCGTAAAACTCGGTTTCGGTCAAAACCTTTGTCAGCGGTGCGACACTTTCAATGGCTGCGCCACGGGTGATAAGGTGGTGCGCCCGCTTGCGCCGATCTCCCTTTTCGTAGTAGGTGATACGGTTTTCAAGCTGCTGTTTTTTGGGTGCCGTCAAGATTTATGCGCAAAATTGTTTGCAGGCTCCGGCTGAATGAAGTC